>Ga0208791_1000489_pt1 | contig 17546 bp, 16 predicted proteins | sample 11_taG_FD_184084 | JGI IMG/M metagenome (GOLD analysis project Ga0208791, IMG submission 184084) | Marine viral communities from the Subarctic Pacific Ocean - 11_ETSP_OMZ_AT15265 metaG (SPAdes) (version 2) | ecosystem: Environmental > Aquatic > Marine > Oceanic | place: Pacific Ocean | collected...
AACCATAAGAAATAAACTTGTTACCTCCATCAGAATCGTCTTGAATAAAGAATTTGTCTTCTTCATCAAGGTCGTTCTTATTAACAGATGGGAAGTTAACTGCTGTAGCAGTAACACCTGTAAGACCAGAACCGTCACCGGAGAGTGTAGATGTAGCACTTAAACCACCAGCGATTTGAATATCACCATTTAGGTCTTGAGTAATATTAGCATTACCGATTGTGTCACCATCACTCCAAAGAGCAACTTTATTTTGTGTACCAGAACCGTCAACGAGTGTTGAGCCCCATACACGAGAATCGATTTCATCTGTTACTACTGTAGTACCATCAAGAACAAGTACTGTATTGTCTGTACCAGCTGAAACACCAGTAAGGTCAAGTCCAGCAAAGGAAGGAGCATCACCTGTAGTAAGACCTACATCAACTGCAGTACATGTACCAGCAGCGTTTTTTGTACGAAGTGTACCTTGAGCTGTACAAACAACTTCATCTAAGTTAGCAGCAGATAAGCCTTGAAGAACGGATACTTGAGCATCTCTAGTAGCAATATCTACACCATCAACAGTACCAGATGTTGTAATGTTACCAGTAGCACAAATACCTGCAAACTGAACATTATCAGCAGTCTGAACTTGAAGATCGATGTCAGTTGTATCACCATCAAGCTCAGTAATACGAAGTGTACCTTGTGAAGGTGAAGAGAAAGTTAAACCATTGTCACCTGAAAGTGACTGTAAAGTATCAAGAGTAGCACCATCGCAAGCAACGTCACGTCCGTCAATTGTACTTGAGGTTGTAATTGCACCAGTTGTGCAAAGACCAGCAAATTGTGGAGAGTCATTAGTCTGTAAGCCATTTACATCAACCTGAGTCGTGGTATTAGCAATGTTAGTAACAGCAACTTTACCTTGTGCATTACCTTCAGCAATTGTATCAATTACATTATCGCCATTGGTTGTACACCATGTATAAGCTTCATTCCAGTTAGCGGAATTGGCTTGGGTTGTTGTATATGCGCTATTCCATGTTGTGTTACATGTTGCGTCAACTCCTACAGTAACATCAGCACTACCATCGTAGTTGAATGTTGCAATAGCAGTACCTTGAGAGATAGAACAAATGTCAGGAACTTCATTCTGTTGTACGAAGATATTAAAGAGCTCTTCGCCAGCAGAAAGAATCTTAGGCGTATCTGTCTGATTGACAAAACACGCACTATTTCCTACATAAAGACTATCCTTTACTTTAAAGTCAGTATTAAGTGCCATACCATTATTTATGCTAATGGTATGGCTTTATCACACTATTATCTAACTTATCCGAATAAGTTACTACGATTACCCTTGAAAGTGAAGTTGTTCATATTCTTACTCTCAAGTGCTACAGCTGATAGACAAACTCTACCATTAACAACTTCAGCACCAAACTCAACGAATGGAAATACTGTAGTATGGTTAAGAGCATATTCAGTAGCTACTGCAATTGTACCATCTGATACAACGTTAATCTCTCCATAGAATAGAGCACCATCTGAGTTATCTTCTACTTGGATAATATACTTTGAGCTCTTTGCTGATGAAAGAGGTACACAATCAAGTGTAGCATAGTCAGACATATTACCTCTATAGAATAAGAAGTTAGGCTTAAGATTTACTTCCAACCAATCAGAGTTAGAAGAGCCATCATTATCACCAAGAATGTATGCTGTATTGATTGCAGAAAGAGTAATAACATCACCAGGATCTAAATCAGTCTTAGGATAGTTATTAACAAAATCTGTAAGTGATGTAGCAGTTGTAATCTGATTAGTATCAAAGTTATTGATAAGGTAGCTATAAAGACCTTCTACCTTGTTCTCAATAGTAGAGATGTTTGAACCATCTACACGACCAGTAGCACTTACAGTAGCTGTATTAACAGAATTGGATTGAATACCACCATCCATGTTAATATTAGCTCCATCAGTAATGGTAATAGTACCACCTTCAGTATCTTTAAACTGCGCAATAGTCTCACCTACACCAGCTTGCTCGACATACATTGCTGGTCCAAGACCTGTATTAATAACGGAGAGAGCAGATGTAACACTAACAGTAGAGTCAATATAAGTGAAGTCACCAATAACGGATAAGTTACCATATACAGTAGAGTCTCCTTTAGCATCAAAGCCTGAATTAATATATAAGACGTCTTCATTAGTAGCACTATGACCAGCACTAAGAGCTACTTCACCAAGTGAGGAGCTCAACGCTATATTAAAGACGCTACTAAGTGGTGCATTAACAGATACAATACCATCTGCTTCAGTTACAACACTATCAGTAATAGTAGAAATACCATCCCATAGTGTCATGTTACCAGATGTACCACTACCATCAATAGTGCCTCCACCTACACCAGTACCAACTCTTTCCCAGTTATTGATGTCTGTATCATCACTATCGATAAGTTGATATAGGCCGTTATTAGATGATGTAGTATCATCTGTTACAGCAACCACCATACCCTTATAAGGGAAAGGAAGTGAGCTATCAGTAAGCTCTGACAACAAAGGTGTTGTAAGTCTCGCATCAAGCGGTGCCTGCTTCTTAACTTCGAAGTTAGCAGGAAATTCAAATGTTCCAGTTGTTCTTGACATGATCTTAGTTTAGCTAAATTTAATTCTGTAAATTGGTTGACCTGAAACATCTCCACCTCCTGGCGGCCCTGTCTTAGTATATAGTGTATAGTTAACTGTGTTACCTTCAACTGTAAATGTTGTTGAAGTAGCAGTAAAGTTACTTATATCAATATCACTATAGGAGCTTGATACTGTATTCCACTGCTGGAAGCCAACTGTCTTCGCATCAATCATATCATCTGGTATAGCAATACGATGTCTAATTGAGGCCGTCTCAGTAAAGTTTTGTGAGGTTTCAATATTATTTGAACTGTGAGATGTAAGAGCTCTATCATCAAAGTTACCACTTCCGGAAGAAGCACCCAACTTAATAGGATATACACCTTCAAAGGAAGAAGAAGCACTTCTTGTACCACCAGCAAATCGGATACTAGAGAAATCATTACCAGCTGAATCAACAGGCATTGGACCTTGACCGAATGTTGTAGTCATTGTCCATTGGTTAGTACCTTCTGTAACAACATGATTGGTAACAGATACGTTATCAATGTCTGTATCACCAGAACCAACTGATGGGTTATATGATGTTGAGTTAGGACCTGCGATTGAGGCTGCTGTAACAGCACCAGCATAGTCACCTTGAGTAGCACCATTAAGAGTAATAGTACCAAGGCTTGCTGTAGTATTAAGTGTAACGTTAATAGTAGCTCCAATTGTCTGAAGGCTGCTAACATTATCTGAAAGACCTGTACTGTTATTAGATCCAACAACTGGGTTAACAGTTGGGAATAGTAATGAGTCAAACAATTGACTGAATGATTGTCCTGTAAGACTTGCTACTGTAGTACCAGTATCAAGACCACCAACATCTTCTGTCATTGCAATATTACTTGCAAGGTTAGAGATATATTCATCAGACCAACTAGCAGAGTTAGACTGAACAGTTGTGTATGTATTCTCCCAGTTAGCTGAAATTGTACTTACATCAGAGCCACCTGCTGTAATATCAGAGGCATTAGCAAGCTCAATCCAATTACCACCATGAGCAAAATAACCTTTACCAGTAGCATGAACATGTGCGAACATACCGTGGTTGTTAGTAGCACTTGGAAGATCTCCTGTAGTAGCATAAACGTTGCTGAACAACACTCTATTACCACCCATATCAAGATCACTTGAAGCAACAGCAGTTTGAATCTCAGCATCTGTCTGATCAGCTGTAGCATTATCTTCGATATTTGAAAGCTTTAATATATCAGCAGCAGTAGTAAACTTATTAGTAGTTGAACTATCATCAAGATCATCTGGATTAAGAACAACAACTCCGGTTTTAGTATTAACACTATCAACTGCCCCTGCTGCCCATGTAGCTGAGTTAGCTTGAACAGTTGTGTATGAACCATCCCAATTAGCACTATTAGATTGTGTAGTAGAGTAAGCACTCTCCCATGTAGCACTATTAGCATCTACTGTTGTATATGTACCTTGCCAATCAGCAGAGAGCTGAGTCATAGTAGCATTTGTACTATCCCAAATGGCTTCTTTAGCATCAATTGCTGTATAAGCTGTCTCCCAATTGGCGCTATTAGCATCTACTGTTGTATAAGTATTTTCCCAGTTAGCAGAAATTGTACTAACATCGGAACCAATACCATCAGCAGTAGCATTAATAGTAACTTGACCTGTACCTTGATCAATAGTAATATTACTACCAGCAATAATCTCAGTAACACCACCTCCTCCGCCACCGGTCCAAGATGCACTATTACTTTGAACTGTTGAATAAGCTCCTGACCAAGTAGCACTTAGATCAGAAACTGTATCATATGTACCTTCCCAGTTACCTGAGATAGTACTAACATCAGATCCAACTTCATTCCAGTTAGCGGAATTGGTTTGAACTGTCGTTGCTGTACCACTCCATCTTGCAGATAGATCGTTAGTTGTTGTATAGTTACTTGCCCAACCAGCACTTAAAGCTGATGTAGTATCATATGCTTCTTGCCAGTTACCGGAAAGATCACCAACAAATGAACCAGCTGTATCAACTCCCCAAGAAGCACTATTGGCTTGAACTGTTGTATAAGCACCATCCCAATTACCTTCTTTAGCTGTTACTGTTGAAGCAGCAGCATCCCAAGTACCTTCTTTAGCATTTACTGTTGTATAAGTATCTTGCCAATTAGATGAAAGTGTTGTAACATCAGAACCAACATTATCTATACCCCATGCAGCGGAGTAAGCAGCAACTGTTGTGTTTGTATCGTCCCAAGTTGCTTCTTTAGCAGCTACTGTATTGTAAGTTGTTTCCCAATTAGAAGAAAGAGTACTTACATCTGAACCAGCAGCAGAAGCATTAATGGTTACGTTACCAACTCCACCTGTAGGAGAGATTGTTACATTATCACCAGCAACAATCTTGTTAACAGCTCCACCACCGCCACCACCAGTACCGATAACCCACTCACCATTCTCACGAACGTAAGTTTGACCATCGAGAGGTGCATCTTCAATACCGCGGAAGCCTCCACCACCACCAGCAAGCTCAATCATACGCTTAACGGTCTGCATCTCTGCACCAAAGCGATTATCAAGCTCAATCTTAAGGTTTTCTGTAATCTGCTTCTTAACTGTAGGATCAAGAACAGCTGTCTGCTCAACAATAGGCTGTTTAGATACAACTGTAGCTACTGCTTCATTAACAATAGTATGAACATCTTGTTGAGTAATACGAGACTCTTTATCATCATGAACGGTAAGAGCAATAATCTCACCAGCAATCTTTCTTACTTCACTCTCAGTTACTGTATCTCTATCAACCTTTGAGTTAACTTCTTGAGCAAGCTTACGAACTTCACGCTTAAGCATTCCAGAAGCTTTAATATCTTCAAGGATAGACTCTTTACTTTCGTTAAGAGCTTCGAAGATCTCTTCCTTCTTAAGCTTATCAATCTCTACTTCTTTGACTTGTTCGATCTTATTGTCAAAGTAAGCCTTAACATGCTTTTCGGCAGACTCACGAATGGCCTTAACCTCTTCCATGTTAACGTCATTTGCCCAAGCCTCTTTAAGTATATCAAACTCTTGCTTAGCAACAGTAAGCTCTTTCTTAACTGTACCAAGACGACTCAATGCCTTATTGACATTCCTTTGTGAAGTCTCAGTAGCTTCTAAAATCTCTTCTTTGTTAATCTTAAGATCATTATTGAGATCAATTTGACCCTCTTCAAGAGCTCTAATAGAAGCAGCAATCTTCTTATTCTCAATTGATCTCTTCTTAAGATCTTGTTGAGTCCTTTTAACTTTCTCAACAAACGTACCAAATTCTGATTGTAATGTCTCAGCAAGCTTTGACTCAAGCTCTTCAGCAACTACTTTGTTATCTGATTTGATATCTTTAATCTTCTCAGCAACAAATGCTTTAAGCTTTTCAGACTCTTTAGCTCTGTAATTATCACTATTGGCAGTAAACTCAATGAAGATCTCATCTCTAAGACGATCAACATCACTTACAGCTTGACTTGTTTCAAGACGAATCTCAGCTAATGTAGCATCAATATCGGTCTTAATCTCTTTAATAACATCTTCTCTATCTAACTGATAGGAGATATTAACAGCCTGTTGTTCATTTGATGATGTAGTAGTCTTAGCTTCAACAACAACATCAATAAGACCTTCATCAACAACTTCAATTGGTGATTCGGTTAACACTGCTTCACCGGTACCTATCTGAACCTGAAAAGGCCCTTTCTTAAGGACGAACTCAACATTCGCCTTACTACCATTAGCCTCAACTACCGGTATAGCTACTACAGGGTCAAGCTCGAATGTATCGACCTTCTCTGCAATAACTACGTTTCCGTTTATTTCAAACTCGTAAACACCGAAGAAAACCTCTTCAAAGGATTCAGTAAATATGGTATTACGATCTGAATTAGTTGAGGTTATTTCTACCTCTTCGCTAAACAGTGTTATCATATAGAGTTATTTAATCAAGGAGCATAAAAAAGTCCATACATATGTATGGACTCTTTCATTTATTTTATGTTGCTTATATTACTGCTTAGGAGTCTTAATATAAGGTACGGAAACGTCACTAAGAGAGTAATGCTTATCAGTACTCTTAAGACGACGCTCAGGGTTAATATCAATACCACCACGACGAGCATACAAACAACGTACTACAAGCTCTTCAGGATCAAGAGCGTCGATAAGGCGCTTAGTAAGAGCTTCACAAATCTCTTCATGGAAGTGACACTCATCACGGAAGGAGACAATATACTGAAGCAATGAGATAGGATCTACAGCCTTCTTACCTTTGAACTCGATATAAACATCACCCCAGTCAGGCTGAGAAGTAACACGACAATTAGACTTAAGCAATGCACTATGATACTTAATAGTCTTATCCTTAAGAGGGTTATCAATAACCTTAAGTAGTTCAGGAGTTTCTTGATATACAGAGAACTCAACACCCTCTACAGGATATACTTCTTCAAGAGTCTGAAACTCATAGTCGAGATTCTGCCACTCATGACGAGGAGTTACTTCTGCATTAAGCACTTCACTATTAGAAAAGATCTTAACCTCAACATTAACTTCAAGCAACTTACTAAGGTCAACAGAAGCACGACGAGCAATCTCTTTGCGAACATCAGCTGAAGTATCTCCAAGCTTAGTCATATTAAACGAGTTGAAGTACAACTTAATGGACTTAGACTCAACAATGTACTTACCATCACAAGGATAGTAAATCTTACCTACACCAGCAACTGGAAGACCACTATTAGTCAATCCAGATACTTCGTAAGCATTCCAAGTATCACCACCTTCGAAAGGAAGGTCATCATCTTGAAGACCAAGATGAGTACGGTTACTCTGACGAGGCTCACGAACAAGCAAGCTTGGATCGTAAGAGGACTTATACTTGGAGATAGAACCCAAGTGAACTGCAATATTACTGTTATCTAATTCTTGTAACGCCATAATTCTTCTATATTATAATATCTTTACCTAGACCTTCAACTGTTTTCTTAACAATATTCAATCTTTCTTCAACTGAACCAGATAACACAACAACGTTATCTAGCCCTTCTAGTTTATCATTAAACAACTTAATGATATCATTTCTAAAATCTACATTAACAGACCTCTCTCCATCATCAACCAACTTAACATCAGCAGGATCAGTATAGAAGATCACATCGTACTGATCAATAATCGCATCATAAATCTTACAACACGCAGAATATACCTCAGCACTAACCATACCTTGCAGCTGTAACCAACGAGTATATACAACACCGTCAACAGCACACCTATCAAAGACAGTAAGATCAGACTTATCTTTACTAAACAAGTTCTGAACATGATCAGCCATAATCAAAAACTGAGTCACATCACCACCATCTTCGTTAATAGGTACATCATACAACCTCTTAACACGCCTAGTTACCTCTTCAACAAAAGTAACATTAGGATTTTTCTCAACCAAACGATTAAGTAGAGTAGTCTTACCAGTAGACTGAGCACCTGTAAAAGAAACGATCATACTTTATTATAGCTTAATAGTCTTCCTTTTCAACAAGCTTTCTATCATAGAAGATAGATACCTCTTTACGTACAAGATAGATCTCATGTTCAAATGTCTTACCCTTAACGTAATCTCGAGCAGCTGCTCGATTACCAAACTCACCATGCTCCTCGATAGGTTTAAAAAAACCATTAGGCTTTTTTATAGCGAGCATGTAAACTAATCTATATTGTGTACTCATATTTATTGCTTGTCAAAAAACTTAACCCAAGAGCTAAATGATGTATGTTGGAACTTAGCCAATACATCAGCCCAAACATCATCCTCATCTTGATATGTTGCTGTCCATTCGAGGATCTCACCATCATCAACTACAGGAGTTACTTTATGAACTACAGATCCGATTGTAGCGTGACCTGCTTCATAAGCACGAATCTGAGGATCTTTACCCTTAAGCTCAGGATGAACATTAATCAGTCCTGGATGACCATTTACAATCTCATACTGCTCGCAAATCTCTTTAGGAATAATTCTAAGCCAACCATGAAGAGTAATAAGAGCATCTTTAGCATTATTAATACCATGCAGGAAGTTAGCAGTTCTAGCTTGAATAGAGCTTACAACTTGAATGCTTGTACCACCTCCATATGCTTTACCCTTCTGTCGAAGCTCGAGCTCTAGAAGAGGCTTACACCATTTATTCCTATCAGTATTATTAGTAATAATAACATCAGGCCATTTACCAAGATGCTTTGCTAAGGCAGCAATTTCACTACCAGATTGAGAAAACATCGCTATCCATCTTTTCTTCATACTCATATATTTTTCTTAAACCTTTCTAAAAGTTCTTCTAATGCTTCAGCTATGATAAACCACTCTGCTTCAGTTTTAAGCGGAGTAATAAATCCCTTCGATAGATCTGCTAACTCTTGATCTGAGAGCTCTTTTAGATTCATCATACTTTAATTATATCTAAGTTCCTTATGTGATAGACTCTTCAACGATCTTAAATGTATCTTCTTGATTGATCCATCCATGAAGTACAACCTCTTTACCTTCAAGCTCTTTATAATGCTTAAAGAAGTTCTCAATGATATCGAGCAACAAAGGATCAATATCATCAAAGGTTTGAATATGTTGCTTTGTATATGAACGAACTGGTACACCAATAAGCTTATAATCTGTCTCTCCACCATCAACCATATGAAGTGCACCAAGCACTCGAGTAGCTACAATAGTACCTTTATCAATAGGCTCACCAGCAAGCACTAAGATGTCAAGAGCATCTCCATCATCAGCTAATGTACTTGAGATGAATCCATAGTTAGCAGGATACACCATAGCACTCATCAAGCTTCTATCCAAGATGAACTGATCCCATTCAGGAATGTATTCATACTTCTGACTGCTGTACTTTGGAATCTCTACTACAGCATTGACAATCCTAGGACTATCTTTATGGGTTGGTATCTCGTATAGCTTCATTTGTTCTTAAGATCATATTTTTGATTCTCGAGAATCCAAATAACTAATCTATATGACCCCCAACCACCATATGGCTCTGGTAAGTACGTTCCACCGTTACCTAAACCTTTTGGTGCTGGACCCCAATGAGCAGGGAATGGTGTCTTCGGAGAGTGGTTTACAATAAAAGGTTTAGGAGGCTCAATTAGATCACCAATACCTTGACCTGCTACGATAGTTTCAACTTCTTTCTCTGAAGGTTGATCATCACTTTTGTAGAACGTCCAAACGCCAAGACAAGTATAACTAAATGTAACAACAAATACTACCTTGTACAGATCGCTAAAAAGGCTTTTAAGAAATTTCATAACTAATTATAATGTATTAAATTTGTAAATCAACGTCCAATAATCTTCTTAAACTCACTCGTATTGAAGAGTACATCTTCCATCTGATCTTCATCTACCTTAGCAGCAATCATATCAGCAAGCATCTGAGAAGGCTTATGATTGAGACCTTGATTAGCCATATAACGATGACCGAGTAGACCAGCTACAACAGGATTAGAAGTATCAAGAGATCTAATATTAAGTTCTGATGCAATAGGAGCGTAAGTAGCAAACTCACGAGCAAGAGCAGCTCCAAGAAGGTGATGAGGCTTACGAGCATTCCATACTCCATCTTCTACGAGACGAGAGATAAGATGCTGACGACCAGCAGACCAACGATCAAGCATACCTTCACGACCAGTTCTATTAGTAGTAGTGACAGTCTCGTACCACTTATAGTCAAAAGAGATAGCAATATAGTCAGCATGATCTGACATAAACTTATAACAATCAACAAGCTCCTGATAAGTATTACCTTGAACAACACCGATAGCAGTACGGCCTTGTAGATCCTGACCATAGTTCAAGAAGAACTTACCCCAAGAAGACATCGTACCTTGCGTATCTTCGAGAACATCAGGAACAATATAGAAGCTAGGATTAAGATCGGTAATGTATTTAATATACTTCTTAGGATCAAAAGACTCTCCCAACTCGAAGATCGAATTATCAAGCAACACCTCACGACCGGCAGCAAGCGAGCGTTTAAAGAAGTTATAATAGTCAGGTTGTGTTTCAAATAAATGGACCAGAGCGTAATCATAGTCGTTATAAGATTTAGATTCCTCAAGGATACTGATGGGTGATTCATGGCTTACGAGCATACCTTATTATAAGATGGGCTATTTAAGAAATCAAGCATAAATATATACGTATGGGAATAAGATCATCAGTTGGAAGATTCATTAATGTTGCTAATGAGAAAGCAGACCAGTTAACTTCTGGTGCAAAAGCTCTTCTTTGTGTACCTTCTATGATTGCTGGTCTACCTGATCTCGGTAAAGGATTAATTGGAGCGACCGTTTCAAACTTAACATCCACTTTAGAAAATGCTGTTAGTACAGTATCAGGTATTGTTACAAATACAATTAATGGAGCCGTTAATTCCATTACTGGAGCTATTGATGGTGTACTCACAAAGGTTCAAACTGCATATGATGAGATTGTTGGTTCTGTTGTTGATGCTTATTTTTATGCTAGAAGTGCTCAGGATAAAGCAAGAGATGTTATGGAGTTCACAGCTGAAAAGGAAAATTGTGATTTCGCAGCTGCTACAATGCTTAACTGTATTACAGCACAAGCAGTAGGATCTGTATCAGATAGAGCAGCAATTGATATTGCTAAAGGTTTAAAACCTGTATCAGACTTTGCAAATGATGTTGCAGGTGAGATTTCAGGTGCTGGTGGTGCTATTGATAAGTTTGTTAAGAAGCAATCTGATCAAATCGATAGAGCAACAAAGGTAGTTCAAAAAGCAGATATATTTTAAGATGGCAGGATTCGATTCATTATATTTCGGTAAGGTAGTTCGTGATAGTGATCTACTTAACGAGGGTGATACTAGACCTTATAATAGGGTCAAGGTTCTTATTGTTGGTCAGACATCAGTTGAGAATGAGAGTTTTCAACAACCACTTGGAAGTAATAGTCCATCAGGACTTTCTCAACAAGCACTTGATGTTATTGATAAAGAGTTATATGCTTATGTGTTACAACCAATTACAGGTTCAGGAACAGGTACAGTTTATAATGCTACTAAGGATTTATTATCTGTAAGTGATACAGGAGATATTGAAGAGCTTGATGGTCAGCCACCTGCTGAGGCATATTTTGGTGTTAAGGATGGTTTTATTGGTGGGATGGGATCAGACACAGCAGGTGTTAATCCAACAGCAGGAGCTTATTCTCCAGATAACAGATCAAATTCATATAAGGGTATGATGTCACTTCCAAGTGTAGGAGCTAACGTTGTTGTAAGCTTTATGAATGGTGTTAGAGGAATGCCAATCGTTCTTGGAGTAATACCAAGTGCTGCTGATGTTGACTCTATTCATGGAATGGGTCTTGGTGATGAGATGTATCCAAACTATCCTTTTGCATATAGTAACTTGAAAGGACCGAATGAAGTAGTTGAAGGTGGAGCAGCTGGTGAAGCTGCAGCTGCTGGAGTTGGTGAAGCAGGTGCTCCTGGAGCTGATAGTTCAGAATATATGAAACCTGGTGATTATTCTGATATACCAGAATCAGAGAGAGCAGTATATGATACCTTTATTGAAAATGGAAGACCAGATCTTGCTGATCAAGCTGCAGCTGATTATAGAGCAAGGCAGAGTAGAATAGAAGCAGATAGAGCTGAAGTTGTTGAGCTCATCCGTGAGGAAAGAGGAAATGCTGCTGCCGATGCTGCAGCGAGACAATTATAATTATGAGTGTGAATGATAAAGTCGTAGAATCTGGTGGTGAGTTTGTAACAAAACGAACTCAGGATGTTTGGAATACAGCTGCTGGTAGTATTGTATCAGATGGTAATACCGGTACTGAAAAGCTTCAGATAACACATCAAGGTGGAGGTAACATCAACTTTAATAGTAAAGTTAACTCGGCGTTTGCTCCTAACAATAACCAACTTCTTGTTCACGGTGATAATTTCTCTACTACCGCGGGTAATAATTACGAAACGACAAAGTCTAATAAAGAGCAAAGAGTCGAAGGTGATTTTAACCTCATTACTGGTAATAAGAATTTCTTTACATCTCCTATTGCAGATGAATGGATGGATAAGTATACAGATATTGCTGTTGCTAAAGCTGCTCCAGAATATAACTATGGTGCAGTAGGTAACAATACAGAGACAGAATATCCTGATGGAGGTACAGCAGATGCAGATAGTGGTGCAGTAGAGGGTGGTAACTATCAACCATCTAAAGCTCAAGAGGATATACCTGCATTAATGGAAGACAAGGCTGCTGATATGGCCGCCACAGAAGCTCAAATGGGTACAGGTGGTAATGTAAATGTAATGTCTGCTAAGCATATATTTATGCAAGCTGGTACTAAAGCTGCTGCTTTTGATTCTGGTGTAATGGTAACAAATGCTAGAAAAGTACTAAAAGGTTATGAAGTAGCAGATGGTGAGGCAGCTCCTGTTTATACATCAGTATCAAGTTATGAGTCTAAAGATACATCAGGAGCTATTCCTTTTGGTGGTATGCATTTTTCAGCTGGTACTAAGCTTAGATTTGTAGCAGGCTCTGGTGGTGTTTCTATTAAGACAGCTGGTGAAGCAAATATTAATACAACAGGTAGATTAATGCTTGGTGGTGCAGAAGTATCTATTGCTGGAGGTAATAAATCTAATTCAGGTAGAATTACAATGGTAAGTGATACAGACTTATATATGGAAGCTGGAACTATAACAGCTCGTAACGCTCCTAACATTAATGATATTGCTGATAACTTTCATACCTTTGTAACACCTCAAGCAATCTTTACAGGTAACTTACATGTAATGGGTGACCTCGTTGTAGATGGTAACATAACTGTAAAAGGTAGTACAGGTATTACAGTACCTAATGGTGACGTTGTTGCTTCTGGAGTATCATTAGTTAATCATACTCATGGCGGTGATAGTGGAGGTACTACAAGTCCACCTAATTAGTAAAATGGCGGACTGGACGGGACTTGAACCCGCAACCTCCGGCGTGACAGGCCGGCGCTCTAACCAATTGAGCTACCAGTCCATTGGCATTCCGTAGGGGAGTCGAACCCCTATTGCAGGAATGAAAATCCTGAGTCCTAACCATTAGACGAACGGAACAAAATGGAGCGGGTGAAGAGATTCGAACTCTCGACATTCTCCTTGGCAAGGAGATGCTCTACCACTGAGCTACACCCGCATAAATTGGCTCCGGAGCTAGGGTTCGAACCTAGGACCTAGTGGTTAACAGCCACCCGCTCTACCGCTGAGCTACTCCGGAGTAAAAATGGTAGGGGGTGCCAGATTCGAACTGACGACATCCTGCGTGTAAAGCAGGCGCTCTACCAACTGAGCTAACCCCCCGAAAGGTTTTAATATGGTGGGCAGGGAAGGATTCGAACCTTCGTACTCTTACGAGAACGGATTTACAATCCGTCGCCTTTAACCACTCGGCCACCTACCCATATTAAAATGGCAGATCCATAAAGATTCGAACTTCAACTACCTGAACCAAAATCAGGGGTGCTACCGTTACACCATGGATCTATGGTCGGAATATTCAGATTTGAACTGAAAACCTCTGGTACCCAAAACCAGCGCTCTACCAAATTGAGCTATACTCCGTGTCTAAATATATTTTAACATACTTTTCTACAATATCAACTATTTCTTTTTTATATTTTGAATGAATATATTGATGATGTGTAGGACATAACGGTATAAGATTTGCTGGGTCGTTATTGTCATGATTGTTATCGTAGTGATGTACCTCTACGATTTTATTCTCTCGACAAACAACGCAAGATTTGCCGTGATGTAAAAAGCAAGTTGATCTGTATGCATTTGGATTCCAGTTACCGTTACCTTCACCTACTCTAAAGTATTTGTTGGAGCAGGAATGACTACAAGTAACCTTCTTTAGTTTCTTTCTAATGTTAAATGTTTTATTACAAACAGGACATTCTCTATCCTCATAAGCATTGACTTTCTTGCACGCCTTACAGACATAGGCGCTGGGATCTTTGATCTGCTTGATCTCGTAATCCCAACGCTTTATATCTTTCTTACAAGCTGTGCAAGTTATAAAAGCCATGGCTTAAATTATTTCATCAACAAGTCCAAGATCCTTACAAGTCTTAGAGTCAAACCAGAGGTCGTGTTTAAGGATTTCATTAAGCTTCTTCATAGGCACTTTAGTATGCTCTTTGTAGATAGCTTTGATAGTGTCCATCAAGTGCTTGTTGTTCTCCATATCATCTTCAAGCTCGTTATACTTACCGTACATGCCAGAGGAGAGTTGGTGAATAAGCATCTTAGAATACTTACCAATAGAACGCTTAGCGCAAGAACAGGAGATGATAGTAGCAGCTGAAGCAGCGGCACCATCAATTACAGAATGTACTTCAGCATTAAGGCCGCGAATAGTATCAACAGTAGCAAGTCCAGCAAATAGTGAACCACCATATGAGTTAATGTGTAGCTTAATAATAGGCTTAACATCAAGAAACTGACCTGATACAGCAAGCTTTCTATCTACAGCATGTAGTGTAGAGTTGAGATCAAGAGCATTACTCTCAGTTACATCACCGTAGTAATAGATAGTATTCTCAACAACACGAATTGTGTTACCACCTCCGCCCATTGACATCTGTGGTGCTGGTGCTGCTAATAGTGCTGCCAACGCTCCCGAAACATCTGCTTCGCCTACTTCTTCCTCTTCCGAGTTTGTATATTTCCAATTCATATAATATTGTTATGAGGGTATCCTTTAAGGTCATCTACCAATAGTAATTGTATGTCTCTAACTGCTTTGTCGATTAACATTATTTCCTTTTGATTGATTGATCTCTTCTTACGCTTGATAAAATGTATTGATAGCAAACCAATATTACGATATGTGTCCCTTCCGGAACGTAATATACGTAAGTGATTTGCCTCTACACCATCTTCTTCCAGTAACTGAAAGTATGGTGTAAATTCATACTTCTTCTTATCTTCTTTCATTGTAAGATGGAGATACCTTTTATCAACTACCTTCTTCAATATACTTCCTGTTTTCTCTAAATTAAATTCACCACCATTGAGTTCGTTATCAACTCTATAGTATTTGTACCTTGATGCTTGATATACTAAAGCCATCTTCTGAGTACACTGACCACCGTAAAACTTACCTCCATTATGAAACTTATGGATGATTACGCGATCAGCTCCATCAATCTCACCAAGCAATCTTTCAATACGCCCTTGAATATCAGCTTGTTTTTGAAGCTGCTCATTAGCTGTTATTGCATCATCTTTAACTCTCTTTCTCTTTTCAGGCATAAGAACAACCTCTTCTTGTTCTTCTTCCTTTGCAAATAGATTCCAAATCTTTGGTAATAAGAAAGTAACAACTGGTACAAGGAGAACTTCCTTTGCAACATGCCAGCTATTAACTATATGTTCATTAATGTAGTAGGCACCAACACAAATACCTGCAATAGCAGTATTGTAATGTTTTTTTAAGCCTCTCACATTAATATTTATATGATAGCTTCCTGATTCTAGTAGAAAAAGGAAGCTTTATGTGGAGGTGTCCGATTACCTAACCTTCACAAGAAGAACATGTTAGAATAGATCTAGCTAGCTCTTGCGCAGGATTTGCACTTCGTTGATAGTATAATGACTTGATTCCATTTTCCCATGCAAAGATAAGTAATTCATTTACTTCTTTCGGTGGAGTCTTCGGTGGAATCATCATATTAATTGATTGTCCTTGATCAATATACTTTTGACGTTGGGAGGCTTGGATTAGAATCTCTTTCTGAGATATCTCACCAAATGTCTTAAATACTTCTTTCTCACCCTCAGTCATGAAGCTAAGGTGTTGTACACTACCTCCTTTAATGAGTATGGACTTCCATGTATCAACATCATTACGACCCTTATCAATAAGAAGCTTCTCAAGCTCTGGATTCTTATATGTGAACTTACCCTTAGCAAGATCCTTAACAAAGTAGTTACTATTAAGAGGTTCAATAGATGGACTTACCTGACCTAAGATAAAGGAAGAGGATGTAGTAGGAGCAATAGCACAAAGAGTAGAGTTGCGAAGACCATAACCTTTCATAAGCTCTGGCTCACCATATAGCTTAGCCATCTCCTGAGATGCTTTAATAGTACGCTCTTGAATAGTCTTCCATATAGATGAGTTCTCCATCTTAGCTTGAAGTGATTCAAAGCCAATCATCTTCTGCTGAAGATAAGAATGCCAACCTAATACACCAATACCAAGTGCACGCTGTGCTTTAGCAAACTTAAGAGGAGCTTCCATATGCTTAACGCCTTCTGTCTTGTTAATGAACTCAGTCATAACAGCATCAAGGAAGAAAGTTAAAGTCTCAATAGCATCTGTTTGAACAATCTCATCCCACTTAGCGAGATTAAGAGAGGAGAGGTCACATACAAAAGACTCATCATCATCTGTAGAGAGAAAGATCTCTGTGCAGAGGTTAGAAGCATTAATACGTTTCTTCTTATCTTTATATACTTGTGGAGCATTCTTATTAGCAGTATCAGAGAAGAAGATGTATGGGTAACCAGACTCATAACGCTTCTTGATAACCTTACCCCAGATAGCGCGCTTCTTCTTATCACCTGCTAGTACTGCTTCCATGAACTCATCACTTACAGTAACACCAATAGAAAGATCTTGAATAGGATCACCTTCACCTCTGATGCGAAGAAACTCTTCAATATCTGGATGATCAATTGGGAGGTAAGCTGCAAAAGAACCTCTACGAACATTACTCTGAGAGACGTAGTTAGTAAGAGAATCAAATACAGTTAAGCAAGAATGAAC
>Ga0208791_1000492_pt1 | contig 17517 bp, 18 predicted proteins | sample 11_taG_FD_184084 | JGI IMG/M metagenome (GOLD analysis project Ga0208791, IMG submission 184084) | Marine viral communities from the Subarctic Pacific Ocean - 11_ETSP_OMZ_AT15265 metaG (SPAdes) (version 2) | ecosystem: Environmental > Aquatic > Marine > Oceanic | place: Pacific Ocean | collected...
GGTAATTGGACAGCTCGATATTTTCTTAGCGACAGTCAATATTTAATTAGGTAATTAACGCACTGTATGGCTACACAAAGAGAAGTTGCAGACCATTTGGACTTATCAGTCAAAAGAGTCTCAGAATTGATTAGAGATGGCATATTGCCCTCAAAAATGGGTAGAAGTCCACTCAACTTAGATGTTTGTAGAGTTGCTTACATCTCTTACCTTAGAAAACTAGGCGGATACAACAAAAGAAGTGGTACTGGTGATATTGCTGAAGAAAAAACTAAACTTACTGCAGCTCAAGCTAGAAAAGCTGAGTTAGAAGTAGAAGAGATGGAAGGAAACCTAATACCAGCACAATTAGTTGAAGATACTTGGGTTGATTATGTAGCTAATGCAAGAGCAAAGCTATTAGGACTACCTTCAAGAATCGCACATCAGGTGATTACAGTAGATAAATACGCTGAAGCAGAATTAATAATAAAAGAACAAGTGCATGAAGCACTAAACGAGTTAGCTCAAGATGGAATACCTCAAAAATATAGAAAAGGTGATACAGGAGACCAATCAGACTTGGACTCCACCACCCAATCTGAAGATAAGTAACTGGGCAGATACCTATAGAAGACTATCACCTGAATCTTCAGCAGAAGCAGGTCAGTGGAGAACTGATAGAGCACCATTCCAAAGAGAGATAATGGATTCTTTTAACGACCCTGATATTCAAAGAATTGTATTTATGAAGTCTGCTCAGGTTGGTGCTACCGAAATTTTATTAAATGTTATTGGTTACTACATAGACCAAGACCCAGCACCATTACTGATAATGCAACCAACACTTCAGATGGCTCAAGCATTTAGTAAAGATAGATTGGCTATGATGATTAGGGATTCTGAAAAGATAAGGGATTGTGTAAAAGACCCAAGAAGTCGTGATTCAGGTAATACAGTTTTATCTAAAAAGTTTGCAGGTGGTAATCTAAACATTGTTGGTTCTAATTCAGCATCAGGATTAGCATCAAGACCAATAAGAATTGTTTTAGCAGATGAGTGTGATAGATATGAATCATCAGCAGGTGCTGAAGGTGACCCAATATCACTTGCTACTAAAAGGACTACTACCTTTTGGAATAAGAAGATTTATTTATGCTCTACTCCAACAATAAAAGGATTATCAAGAATAGAAACAGCTTTTGAAGAATCAGATAAGCGTTACTATCATGTGCCTTGTCCTGAATGTAATCATAAACAGGTTTTAAAATGGAAAAACGTAGTTTGGGAAGAAGACAAGCCTGAAACAGCCAATTACGCATGTGAAGAATGTGGTTCTATTATTGATGAGTCTAAAAAGCAATGGATGTTAAAACATGGTGAATGGATAGCATCAGCACCTAAGTCAGATACAGCAGGATTTCATATATCTGAGCTATATTCAGTTTGGTCAACTTGGGCGGACATGGCTAAATCATTTCTTGAAGCTAAAAAGAATCCTGAAATGCTAAAGACTTGGATTAACACTGCTTTAGGCGAATCTTGGGAAGAGCAAGGCGATGCAGTTGAATATGAAACATTACTAGAACGCAGATTAAACTATGACTACACAACTATACCTGAAGATGTTTTGGTATTGACTGCTGGTGTTGATACGCAGAAAGATAGATTAGAACTACAATTAGTAGGATGGGGTAAGAATTACGAAGCATGGGTATGTGACTATAAGATATTTTGGGGTGACCCAAATGCTCAAAACGTATGGTCAGACCTAGATGCTTATTTAAAAAAACGATTTAAAACTGAATCTGAAAGATTAATACCTATATCATGTTGCACTATTGACTCAGGTGGACATCATACGAACATGGTTTATCAATTTACTAAACCAAGACAAGCTAGAAGAATCTTTGCAATCAAAGGTTTATCTCAAGCTGGTAAACCAATAGCTAACAGACCTACATTTGTTGGTAAAAATAGAGCTGTACTTTATGGTGTTGGTACAGATAGTGCAAAAGAAGCTATATTTGCTAGATTATCTACTGAACCTGATAGTACAACCTTGCATTTTTGCTCAGACCTTGATGAGGAGTACTTCAAACAACTTACAAGTGAAAAAAGAATCACAAAGTTTGTAAGAGGTAGAAAATCACTGGTTTGGAAGCAAGTAAGACCAAGAAATGAAGCATTAGATACCTTAGTTTACAACTTTGCTGCTATTTACATCCTGAATCCCAATTATGACTCTATTGAAAACAAAATACTTACCCAAGAGTCACAACCGCAACAAAAAAGGCAAAATAGACCACAAAAAGGCATAAATAGAGGAAATTTCGCTACTTCTTGGAAATAATCGCACTTTTTTTACTAATTTAGCAAATAATTGTTGATATAAATATATAAATATATATAATAGGTAATATGTTAAACAAAAAGGAGTCAAACATGGAAAAATTTAAAATAGGTCAAAAAGTTATTTTAAATTGCAAAAACTTTGTTGCAAAAAAACATTTAGATGATGATGGTTGGTTTGGTGTTTATGGAACTATAACTGGATTTACTAATAAAAGAATTAAAGCAGTTAATGATTTAAGAGAAACAGAAGGTTTTTATAAACCTGAAAATGTACAAATAATTAACTAAATCCCACCCAAAACCACAAAAGGCTCTTAATTGAGCCTTTTTTATTTTTTCCCTTTTTTATATTGACAATACCCTAATAAACCTTAGTGTTAGATGTAGATATATCTAAAACATTTATGAGGTTTTTGCTTGAGCAACAAATTTGATTCAACAAACTATCCATCTCAAGTTCCTACTGAGTTACAGTTGGGAGACTTTTGGGCATGGAAAAGAGACGATTTATCAGAAGACTATCCAGTAGCATCTTATTCATTATCTTATGAGTTCAATTTAATTGATGGGTCTACAGCTTCTAACTTTACACTAGAAGCTACTGAGTCTAATGATACTTACATTATAGAAGCAAGTAGCACATCTTCTTATACAAAAGGTAACTATAACTGGGTTTCTTATATAACAAGAACATCTGACTCAGCAAGAGTTAAGTTAGAAGAAGGGTTTGTAGAAATACAAGATAATTATGCTACCACATCAGCTTCAGTTAGAAGTCATGCAAAAATTGTTTTAGATTCAATAGAAGCTGTTATAGAAAATAGAGCAAACATTGACCAATCATCTATGTCTATAGCTGGAAGGTCATTATCAAGAATGTCTGTAGACGAACTTTTAACTTTTAGAGCTAGATATAAAGCTGAATACTTAAAAGAAGTTAAACAATTAAGAATTAAAAACAAAAGAGGGTCAGGAAATACACCCAAGGTAAGGTTTGTAAAATAATGGCATGGTATAACAGAATATTAGGCATTAATGAGCCTAAAAAGAAAAAAAGACAAGCATATAGAAGAAGTTACGCTGGTGCTAATACTGGTAGACTGTTTGCAGATTTTATAACCACCTCAACTAGTGCTGATGCTGAAATAAAAGATAACATAAGAATATTAAGAGATAGAGCAAGAGAGTTAGCAAGGAACGATAGCTATATTGCAAGATACCTTAACCTGATGGTATCTAATGTTATCGGTAAGCATGGCATAAGAGTTAGTAGCAAAAGTCGAAATGACAATGGTTCATTAGACCTTGCTGCTAACCAGCTCATTGAGTCAGCTTGGAAGGAATGGTCAAAGGTTGGTAATTGTACAACCAATGGAAGGTTGTCATTCTTAGATTGTCAAAAGATATTTATTGAATCTTTATGTAGAGATGGTGAGGTCTTAATAAGAAAGATAAAAGACAGTAATTCTCCTTTTGGTTTTCAATTACAGTTTTTAGAAGCAGACCACTTAGATGAGAACAAAAACGATGTCTATAAAGCCACAGGTAATCGTATCAAGATGGGTGTTGAGGTAGATAAATATGATAAGCCAGTGGCATATCACTTATACAAAGACCATCCATACGATAGGGTTTACTTAGCTCAAGCACAACACATTAGAGTTCCTGCTGATGAGATTATCCATGCTTACCTACCTACTAGAGCAGAACAAACTAGAGGTGTTTCTTTGGTTGCTACAGCAATGGCTAATGTGAAGATGTTAAATGGTTACTTAGAAGCAGAAATAGTTGCAGCTAGAGTTGGTGCATCTAAAATGGGTTTCTTTACTTCACCTGATGGTGATGGATATGTTGGTGATGGTGAATACGAAGATACCTTTAATCCAACAATGAACGCACAGGCTGGTGTATTTGAACAATTACCTCAAGGTATGGACTTCAAAGCATTTGACCCTACACACCCAACATCTGCTTTTGATTCATTTACAACAAGTGTACTAAGAAGTATTGCATCAGGTTTAAATATTTCTTACCACTCATTATCTAACGACTTAACTTCAGTTAATTACTCTAGTATCAGACAAGGTGCTTTAGAAGATAGGTCTATGTATCAGATATACCAACAATTTGTTATTGAGCATTTTGTGAACCCAGTATTTCAATCTTGGTTAGAGATGTCTATATCCACAGGTTACATCAATCTACCAATGGGTAAGTTTGATAAATTCTCCAACTCAGTAAACTTCATACCTAGAAGTTTTGCTTGGATTGACCCATTGAAAGAAATGCAGTCAAACGTACTCGGATTACAAAATGGAACAATAAGCTATTCAGATATTGCTGCAGCTTATGGTAGGGATACTGAAGAACTATTTGAACAACATCAAAAAGAGATAGAACTAGCTAAACAATATGGTATTGAACTAGCCTATCAACCATTTGGTGCTAAATTGCCAGTAGAAGCCAATATACAAGGCGGAGATAACGAAGATGAGTAATCCTACTCAGGGCATGAAAGAAGAAGCTCAGAGAGGTTTAGATTGGCGTGAAGAGCATGGTAGAGGTGGCACTAGGGTTGGTGCTGTAAGAGCAAGACAAATAGTAGCTGGTGAAAATCTATCTGATGAAACTATCAAAAGAATGTATAGCTTCTTCAGTAGACATGAAGTAGACAAACAAGCTGAAGGATTTAAACAAGGTGAAGATGGCTATCCTTCAAATGGCAGAATAGCATGGGCATTATGGGGTGGTGATGCAGGTTATTCTTGGTCAAAAAGATTAGTAGAACAAATGAAGAAAGAACAAGAAAGAGCAGTATCAGGAAAGGCTCTTGAAATGATAAAGAATAAAGTTGAAGAACATAATGAAGAAGTTGGTGATGCTAAAACCAAAAGAACTAACGTATCTACATTATCAAAAGTTTATGAAAGAGGGATTGGTGCATATAAAACCAATCCAGCTTCAGTCAGACCATCGGTTAGTAGTCCTGAACAATGGGCAGCAGCTAGAATTAACAGTTTCTTATTTGCTTTAAGAAATGGTAAGTTCAGAAGTGGCAAACATGATACAGACCTACTACCTGAAGGACATCCTTTATCCACAAAGAATAAAGAGGAGAAAGCTATGGAAAATAAAGAAGATAGACATATCCTCAATGTTAGTGAAACAGACGATAAAGTTATTGTTGAATTTGCGAAGCATGAGGATGTAGAACATGAAGGTGATGAAGTAGAAACAACTGATGAAGTCTCTATGCTTGAATCAGATGAAGAAGAAAGAAAAGTAATTGATATGCCTATGAAATATAGAACTATTGATTTATCTAAAGCTTCTTACATTGATGAAGAAAGCAGAAGGGTTAGAGTTGGCGTTTCTAGTGAAGAACCAGTTGAAAGAAGTTTTGGTATGGAAGTACTAGGACATTCTGCTGATGATATAAACATGGAGTTTATAAACTCAGGAAGAGCACCATTATTACTTGACCATGACATGGAAAAGCAAATTGGTGTAATTGAAGAATTCAAATTAGATGAGACAGCAAAAAGGACAACTGCTGTAGTTAGGTTTGGTAAATCTGCTTTAGCTCAAGAAATATTTGAAGATGTGGCTGATGGTATACGTATGAACATTTCAGTTGGCTACAGAGTCGATAAATTAACTAGAATGAACAAAGATGATGAGAATTACTATAAAGCTCAATGGACACCTATGGAAGTTTCTTCTGTATCTGTTCCTGCTGACCAGTCAAGACTTGTTGGAGTTGGTCGTTCTAAAGATAAACAAAATATTAACAATATAGAGGTAATAACAATGGAAAATAAAGATATTAATCTTGACGAAGTTAGAGCTCAAACTATTGATGAAGCTAAAGCTGAATTTAAAAGAAACTCAAAAGAGATTATAGATTTAGCAGCTAGACACAATAAAAGAGATTTAGCTGACAAAGCGATTGCTGATGGTATCTCTGTTGAAGAATTTAGAGGTGTATTGCTAGAAAATATTTCTAACAACACTCCACTAGAAACTCCTTCAGAAATCGGCATGACTAAAGAAGAAGTAAGAGAATTTAGCCTAGTAAGAGCTATCAGAGCAATGGCTAACCCATCTGACAGAAGAGCACAGGAAGAAGCTGCATTTGAATTTGAATGTTCTGCTGAAGCTGCTAGACAATATGGTAAAGATGCTCAAGGTATCATGCTACCTGCTGAAGTTCTAAGTAACTGGGGTAAAAGGGATGCTGACGTGACTGATAATGCTGGTCTAGTTGCTGAAGATTATAAAGGCTCAGACTTTATTGATATTCTCAGAAATGAGTCTTCAGTAATGAGAGCTGGTGCTACTATGCTTAGAGGATTACAAGGTAATGTTGTAATACCTAAGAAAACTGCTACTGCTGCAGCAGGTTGGATTGCTACTGAAGGTGGTAACTCAGCTTCTGATGAGCTAGAAGTTGGTTCAGTCACTATGTCACCTAAAGTAGTTGGTGCACATACAGATGTAACTAGATTATTACTACAACAATCTTCATTAGATGTTGAAAACTTAATCAGAGATGACCTAACAAAGTCTATAGCTACTGCTATTGATTTAGGTGCTTTAGCTGGTTCAGGTTCAAGTGGTCAGCCTACTGGTATTGCTAATACTTCAGGTATTAACACTACTACTTTTGGTGCTGCTAACCCAACATGGGCTGAAATTGTTGCTATGGAATCTGCTGTTGCTAGTGAAAACGCATTGAATGGTTCTTTAAGCTACATTTGTAGACCTGCTGACTTTGGTACTTTGAAAACAACTGAAAAGGCTTCAGGCACAGCTCAGTTTGTTGTATCTCCTGATAACACTATGAATGGTTATAATGTAATCAGAAGTAATCAAGTAACAAGTGGTGATTTCTACTTTGGTAACTTTGCAGACTTATTAATTGGTATGTATGGCGGATTAGATATAACTGTAGATGCTTATAGCTTAAGTCAATCAGGTGGAGTAAGAATTGTTGCTCTACAAACTGTTGACACTGCTGTAAGACACGCAGTATCTTTCTGTAAATCTTCAGACTAATTAACTGATGCTTAAATGGAATGGGGGTAGCAATACCCCCAACTTAAATATGAAAAAATACTTAATAACAAGCGATACAATCGCAGATGGTAAAAAGGTAAATGCAGGTGATGTTGTTGAATTGCCTGAAGATATTGGACATCAACTTTGCTCTTACAAGAAAGCAGAAGTTCATGTAGCAAAAACTAAAGCTAAAAAAGAAGATAGAAGCGTAGGCTTAAAAACTTCTAAGGTAAAAGCACCTAAAACTAGAGTTAAAAAATAAATCATGCCATTAGAGAGTGCTTTAGACTTTAATTCTTATGTAGATACCACAACAGGGCATGGTGTTAGTGGTTTTTTTATTGAAGTTCAAAGTGCATTATGGGATTCAAGATTAAGATTGATTGATACTTGGTATGATATTGATTCAGGTGATTCTTATCCTATAAATTTAATAATAGACCAAGAGTATTTTGCTATAGGTGGCGGTACTGTTGATGTAGATGGATTTCAACCAAGAGCAATAATAAAATCATCTGATGCACCGCATATATCTCAAGGAGATAGGCTGTTAGTAAATGCAATTACTACAAACAAAGGAAACACTTTAGTTCCGCAAACATTTTTCACAATTCAAACAGTAGAGCCTGATAATACAGGTTTAATTTCATTGGTTTTAGAGGAAGAATAATGTCTCAATTCATGCTTGAAACTGAAGAAGATATGTTAGGTTATCTTGATGCCGAGTATGGTCATGGAATTGATGCTGTTTATACAAGGAATGGCACATCTTCTAATATTGTAATCATTTTAAATAATGAATATGTTGAGCAAGATTTAGGAGTTGGTGTAGAAGCACTTAAACCAATGGCAACTTGTAGAAGTATAGATATTCCCAATGTTTCTTATGGAGATACTTTGAACGCCAGTGCTATAAAAGATACGAATGGGAATATATTAAAAGCAGCACAAAACTATACAATAGTTAATGTGCAAAAAGATAGAACAGGATTCACTGTTTTAATGTTAGAGGAAATATAGTGGCAAATCATATAAGACAACAAATACGAGAATATTTTGGTACTACTTTGACTGGATTATCAACAACTGGTTCTAATGTTTATGAATCAAGAATTTATCCAATAGAAAACTCTAAGTTACCAGCATTGGTTATATATACAAAGTCAGAAACATCAGAACCTATTGTTATAGGTACTGACAGAGTTATGAGTAGAGAATTATCAGTAGTGGTAGAAGGATATGCAAAAGCCACTAGTGACTTTGATGATACGGTTGATACAATAAGTAAAGAAGTTGAAGAAGCAATAGCTGCTGACAGGACTCTTGATGGTAAGGCAAAAGACACTTACCTTGAATCAACTGAAATAGAGTTTAATGGTGAAGGTGAAAAACCACTAGGATATGTGAGTTTAACCTTTTTAACTAATTACTATGTTCAGGAAACTAATCCTGATGTAGCAGTATAATAGGAGATAATTATGAAATTAATTAGTCCAAATGGTAAAGTTTCAATAACAGCTCATCCTTCAAAGGTGGACTCATTGAAAAAAAAGGGTTGGAAAGAAGAAGCAGTCCTATCAAAAGATAAAATTAAATCTTCTTCTAAGAAAAAGCCGAAAGGCGAGGTAAAAGAAAATGGCAACATTTAAAGGAAGCGAAGGTACTGTAAAGGTTGGTACTATTGGCTCTAATGTAGCGGTGGCTGAAATTAGGTCTTACTCAATCGAAGAATCTGCTGATACTTTAGAAGATACTTCAATGGGTGATTCTGCTAGAACTTATAAATCATCATTGACTTCTTTCTCAGGAAGTTTAGATGTATTTTGGGATGCTGGTGACACTACTGGTCAAGGTGCTTTAACTATTGGTACAGAAGTAGTATTAACTTTCTATCCTGAAGGTGCTGATACTGATGATTATTACTATACTGGTTCAGCTATCATTACTGGTGTTTCAAGAAGTGCATCATTTGATGGATTGGTTGAAGCTAGTATTTCAGTACAAGGTACTGGTGCATTAACAGAAGACCAAGTATAAAATCATGTCAGTAATAGATAACGCAAAAAAGCATTTTGCAGAGCAGGATGTCAAAGTAATCGAAGTGCCTGAATGGGGTGAAGATGATAAACCTCTAAGAATATTCAGTAAGCCATTGACGTTAGCTGAAACTTCTAAACTTTATAAAATGAGTAAAGAAGATGATTTAACGATGATGGCTTATGTTCTTATATACAAAGCATTGGATGAAAATGGAGACAAGTTATTTGATTTAGGTGATAAAAATGCCTTATTAAATAGCGTTGATAGAGAGATATTAGTAAGCGTTGCTACAAAAATCATGGGTCAAGAACCCATTGAGGAAACGAAAAAAAACTAATAAAGGATACTAATTTATATGTGCAATATGCACTAGCTGAAAAACTTGGAAAGACCTTAGAGGAACTCCAACAAATTAGTGTCCAAGAATATCAAGGATGGATAGCTTACTTAGAGTTAGCTGAAGAGAAAAGACAACATGGCAAATAAAAAAGTAAAGTTTGAATTAACCGCAGTTGATAAAACCAAAGCAGCATTTGATAAGGTTACTAAAGGTCTTAAAAGTGTTGGCTCTGTAGCTACTGGTGCATCTAAAGGTGTTGCTGGTATAGGGTTAGCTGCTGCTGCTTCTGCAACAGCATTAGCAGTATTGGTTGATAAATCATTTCAAGCTGTAGACGCTATTGGAAAAACATCAACTCAGACAGGTATAGCTACAGATACATTACAAGCATTTCATTTAGCTGCTAGAGAATCAGGCACTACTATAGAAGGTGCTAATACAGCTTTAATTAAATTTGCAAGAAGTGTTGGTGATGCTCAAAGAGGTGTAAAAACTCAATCAGATATATTTAAAGATTTAGGTGTTGAGTTAAGAAATGCTAATGGCTCTATGAAATCATTTGATGAGATACTAGAAGAAACAGCAAAAGGTGTAACACAACTTGGAGACCAAACAGCAAGAGCAACAGCTTTAGCCAACTTATTTGGTAGACAAGGTGTTGTATTAACTGGTGCTATCAATGATTTATCTGAAAGCGGTCTAAAGAATTTTATTACAAGAGCTAAAGAGTTAGGTATTGTTTTAAGTGAAAAAGTAATAAGAAGAACAGAAGAGTTTAATGATGCTGTAGGCGTTATTAAGATGCAACTAGGTTCTTTTGTTAATAATATAACTACATCATTCTTGCCAGTATTTGAAAAAATGCAAAAATTTATAGCTGAAAAGATACAAAAAATTGTAGATGAAGCTGGTGGTATGGATAAATTAGGTGCGAGAATTGCAAAATCTATTATTGAATTTGTTGCTGTTGGTATAGAAAAACTTGGTATATTTAGAGATGAATTTTCTGATACTTTTAAAAAGATACAAGTTAAGGTTTTAGAAACATCTAATCATTTTATTAAATTTCAACAAGCCATATTAAGCATAATTCCTAAAAAGTTTGCTGGAGAAATAGGTGATTTAGAGCTTCTACTACTAAAAAATGATGTTGCAATAAAAGATTTACAAAATAGTACTACCAATTATGGAAAGGAAGCTAAAGTAACAGCAGATGGTATAAGAAAATATAAAGATGATGTAGATGAATTAATTGGTTCTCAAGATGATGCTACAGACTCTAGTAATGGACTTGCATTAGCAACAGATAATATTGGCAAAAGTTTAACAAACATACAAAGTCCAATAGATATGTTTAAGCAACAATTAAAAGATACAGAAAAATCATTAGATAGTATTGCAGTAAATTCTATGAAGAAATTTGAAGATTCTATTGTTAATGGACTTAAGACTGGTAAGTTAGCATTTCAAGACTTTGCAACTTATGTTGTAGAGCAACTAATAAGAGTAGCTATACAACAGATAGTAGTGGCAAAATTATTAGACCCATTTAGAACTTTTATAGATGATGTCTTTAATGTTGGTGATATTGTAAAAGGAAGCTCTAAAACTTTAGAAGCACCACAAAATATATTAGAAGGATTAATGCCTAAAATAACACTTGATGGTGGCGGTTATACAGGAATGGGTGCAAGAGCTGGTGGTGTAGATGGTAAAGGTGGATTTCCAGCAATACTACATCCTAATGAAACTGTTATAGACCACACTAAAGGACAAGGTATGGGTGCTACAGTAAACTTCAACATATCAACAGTTGATGCTGCTGGATTTGACCAGTTATTAGCATCAAGAAAAGGACTTATAACACAAATAATTAACAATGCCATGAATACTCAAGGCAAAATGGGGATAGTATAATGTCAGGAACTTTTCCAACAGACCCAAATTTTAGAGCCTTACAATTCAAAGACAATAGACCTATATTATTGAATCAAACTTTATCAGGCAAAAAGTCAGCAAGACAAATAGGTGCACAATACTTTTCCTTTACAGTGCAAATGCCACCAGTTGACCAATTAAAAGCACAGGAAATATTTGCATTTCTATCTAAACAAAAAGGTGGCTATGAAAACTTTGATATAACCGCACCATTAAACAACAAAGGAACTAGTCATAGTGAAACGGATATTCTTGTTAATGGTGCAACATCAGCAGGTGCAAGTGCTGTGCCTATGGATGGTTTTTCACATACCAATCATGCATTAAGAGCAGGTGACTTAATTAAGTTTGCAGGTCATTCAAAAGTTTATATGGTGCAAGATGAGGTAACAGCATCAGGCGGTTCTGCCACTGTTAATATATTACCTAATTTAGTAGCTGCTCTATCAGACAATGAAGCTGTAACTGTTAATAAACCAAGTTTTAAAGTATATCTTGAAAATGATGAAATAATGTATTCAACAGATGCAAGTGGTTTTTACAGTATCTCATTTGATGTGAGAGAGGTCATTGAGTAATGCCAAGAAGCTTATCAGCAGCTTTACAAACTCAAGTATCTGCTCAACAAACTAAAACAGCATTTCTTGTAGAACTAAATCTATCTACTGTTATAAGACTAACTGACTTTTATAGAGACGTTACTTATGATTCTAATTCTTATGAAGCTGGTGGCTCTTTTCTGACAGTAGACTCAGTTACAGAAACGGGACAATTACAGATAGATGAAATTAATCTTGGTTTTTCAAATGTAACTGACCAAGTAAGAAGTTTGGTTCAAAGCGGTGCATTTACAGATAAAACAGTAGAAATAAACTTAGCCTACTTTGATGAGAATGAAACTTTAGTAGGTGCTATAAATTATTTTACAGGTCAAATTAGAAGCATATCTATTTCAGAAAGTATAGATAATTCAATTATTTCTATGACCGTTGCTTCACATTGGGCAAATTGGAATTTAACAAAAGGTAGACATTATTCAGATGAATCTCAACAAGCAGAATATTCAGGTGATAGAGGTTTGGAATTTGCCACACAGGTAAAATCAGATGTAAGGTGGGGTTCATAAATGTTAAACGCTATTTTTAGTTTTTTTAGAGAGGTTGGTGGTGCAGTAGTTTCGGCTTGGAATAATGCTAAGACCTTAGAAAAAATAAACATGGTCTTCATGGCTGTTACCACTGCTGTAGGTGTTAAAGGATTCTTACAAGCAAGGCAAATGCTTTCAAAAGGTCAAGACATCATGGCTAACAAAACTGCTGCTGGTGGCAAGATACCAGTTATCTATGGAACAAGAAGAGTGGGTTGTCAGGTTGTTTACATGGATACAGCACAAAACAGGTCAAAGGACTTGTTTGTTGTTTATGCAATATCAGTTGGTGAATGTTCAGAGATTGTTCCATCATCAATAGAAATAGATGGCAATAGTATTCTTGATGGAAATATTTACAAAGGCGGTGGTTATGTGGGTTCGGATAGAAATGGTCAAACTGGATTTAGCCATCATCAACCATTAAATACTGCATCTCAAGTTGGTGATGTTCAATACTCAAACGCAGGTACTTTAGGAACTAATCCAGCATTAAGATATTCTTTTGTATTTAACTTGCATCATGGTGCAGACAGTCAAACAGCAGACCCTATGCTAAGAGCATCCATACCTACTGAATGGACTACAAATCATAAGTTAAATGGCATCTGTTACATAGCAGCAGCCTTTGATTACGATAAAAATGGTATGTATAAAGGCGTACCACAAATAACAGTACAAGTTAAAGGTAAGAAAGTTTACGACCCAAGAGATACAGGTCAGACTTTTGGCGATGCTTCTACCTATCAATGGTCAAGCAATCCAGCTCTTTGTTTTCTTGATTACATTATTGATGATTCTTATGGTAAAGGTTTAGCAGAATCACAAATCAATATGACTACTATTGGTACTGCTGCTGATATATGTGACGTCAAAGTAGAACAACCTTACTATAATGATGATTATCAAGATGCTACTTGGAGTGGTGATTCAGGCGATGATTTTATTGTTATAAACGACAATTCTGATTGGTGGCAAAACAAAGTAGATGAGGTTATAGATATTAGAGATGCTAGTGATACTTTAATTTTTGATGGTGTAGATATTAAAGGCAATACACGTTATGAATTTTATGATGCTACTCAAGAGAATAGATTATATATAGATGATACTCTATCAAGCACCTACACAAATGAAGCTGGTAGTTTTAAAGCTAAAGTTAAAAGATTTCATTGCAATGGCTATATTGACACTAATAAAAATGTCATGGATAACGCTAAAGAATTACTTGCGAATATGCGAGGTATTCTTAATTACGTTAATGGTAAATATGAATTACAAATAGAAGATACAGGCTCTTCTACATTTAGTATTACTGATGACCACATTATTGCTAATGCTGGTATATCAGTTGATTATGGTAATAAAGATAAGAAAGCAAACAAAGTTGTTGTAGAGTTTTTTAATGCAAATAAGAAATACGAACTAGATACAGCTACAGTTTTACATGATGCTACACCTGAATACTATTCAGATGATGGTGAAGTATTAGAAATAAAAGCCGAGTTCCCTTATGTAACAGACCCATATATTGCTTATAACATGGGTAAGGCTATTTTAACTAGAAGTAGAAATCAGACCACTATGCAGTTCTTAGGAACTCCTGAGATGTATAAATTGAATGTAGGAGATATTGTTGACCTTACCTATGCAGGACTTGGTTTCTCAGGCAAGGTATGCAGAGTAGAAGCATTAGAATTACAAGCAAATGGACTTGTATCTGTTAGCTTGATTGAATATTTTGATGTCTATACATGGGAAGTACCAGCTCAAGAATCAGTTGAGATATTAGCCAAGATACCAACCATAGGTGCTTTAAAACCACCTCAAGCAAGTAGCATTGTATTTACAGATACTGATGCTTCAGCAATTAATAGACCTACTTTAACTTGGACTGAACCAACTGATTTTCCAGTAAGACAATATAGGGTAGATGTGGTTGATGGTTCAGCTAACAATGTTTTTAGTAAAATAGTAGATACACCTTCAGTTGATTTGGCTTTCTTACCCAAAGGCTCTAACTATGAAGCTAGTATTACAGCTTTCAATGGTGTTGGAATTGAATCTAACGCATCTACTAAAACATTCACCATTGCAGATGACCCAGTTAAGACCAGTGAAGTAGAAATAGGTAGTGAAACTCTTTCTAATGTTATTGACTATGGAACTATATCAGGTGGCGGTACATCAAACTTTTTTCAAATAAATACTAGATTAGATTTAGAGGATAGATTTATTTGGAACTCAAATGGTACTAATCACTGGTCATTAGGTACTGGTGGAGATGATGATGTTAATTTATATATTGAAGGTTCAGCAGATAAACTTATAACATTTAAAGACGAAAGCTCTGAACTAGGAAGTGTAAAGCTAACTTTTGGAGATGATGTTGGCGGAGATTATTTTGCAGACTTCATAACACTAGAATCTGATTGGACTAATGGCTATGTAACAACTGGAAGTGCTGAATCAAAATTTTATATCAAAGGCAAGGGTTATGATGGCTCTACAGCATCAGGAACAATAGCAACCTTTACATTCACATCTGCCAATGGCGTTGGCACTCCATCCGTTGATTTACCAAAGACTGATATTGCTGGTAATTTAACTGTAACTGGTAATAGTGATTTGGTAGATGTTGTTATAGATGGCGATGCTACAATTTATAATGACTTAAGTGTGCAAGGAATAATTAATGCCACTACAAGTAGTATAAGAATTAGAAATAGAACACCATCTTCAGCTACTGCAACAGGTACAACAGGAACAATAGTATACGATGCAAACTACATCTATGTATGTGTTGCAACAAACACATGGAAGAGGGTAGCGATAAGCACATGGTAATAGTAAACTAATAAGACACAGAGATTTAATATGGCACAACACGATTACAACTTAGCAAACCAATCAGGGGCAGATTTTAGAGCAGATTTAAACAATGCTTTATCTGCTATAGTAACAGTCAATAGCGGTGCATCAGCACCTTCTACCACCTTTGCACATCAATTATGGGTAGATACTTCAAGTAATGTTTTAAAAATAAGAAATGCAGCTAATGATGCTTGGGTTACAACTGGTCTAAGTATTACAGCAGATAATACATTTGCTGGTAACTTAACAGGAAACGTCACAGGAAACGTTACAGGTGATGTAACGGGTAATGCTGATACAGCTTCAGCTCTTGAAACTGCAAGAACAATTAATGGTGCATCTTTTGATGGTACTGCAAATATATCTTTTGGTACTGATTCAGTAAGTGAAGGTTCTACAAATCTATATTTTACAAATGCTAGAGTTGAATCTTACTTAGATGCAGGAACTTCTACACCTACTTTTGCAAGTGCAGTTATTAATACAAGTATTACAGGTTCAGCAATTTTAGATGATGATACATTTGGTACAGCATCAGCAATAACAGTTGCTACTTCTGAATCAATTAAAGCCTATGTAGATAGCCAAATAGGTAGTGTAGATACATTAGCTGAAATACTTTTAAATGGTAATACTACAGGCGGTACTGATATAGTTTTTGGCGATGCTGACAAAGCCATATTCGGTTCATCTAACGACCTGCAAATTTTCCATGATGGTGATAATAGTTTTATAAAAGAAATTGGTACTGGTGATTTAAGAATACTAGCTAGTGCAAAGATTGACTTCAGAAGCAATGATGATGCTACGGTAATGATAAGAGCAAATGCAGGTGGTAGTGTTGATTTGCGATATGCAGGTGATAGAAAACTAGAAACAACCTCAACAGGCATAGACGTAACAGGAACAGTTACAAGTGATGGGTTGACTGTTGATGGTGATGCTACTATATCAGATGGAAACCCAACACTTTCATTAGTTGATACTACAGCTACAAATCAAGGTGCAGAATTTAAACATAATGCAGGTACAACAACAATACAAAGTTCAAATACAAGTACACACGGACTTATTAAATTTAACTCTAATAATGGTACTGATACTGTTACTAGAATGCAGATTGATAGATTTGGAGACATCTCATTCTATGATGACACAGGCTCAACTCAAGGTTTATTTTGGGATGCATCAACAGAGAGATTGGGTATTGGGACTACGAGTCCACAACAAGCACTAACAGTCACTACATCAAGTGCTTATCAAGGAATACATATCAATGGTTCAGCAGCACCATCATTATGTTTTGATAGATATACAGGAACAACACCTGAATGGAAAGTTGGTATATCAGGAAGTAATGGTGATAATTTTGGAATATCAACTGGTGCTACTAATGCAGATAAGCTTGTTATAACACCAACAGGCTCAGTTGGTATTGGGACTACGAGTCCAACAAAAAGTTTATATGTAAAAAATACAGGCTCACAAACTGTAGCTGTTTTTGATGGTGGTAATAATAGTGCAGGTGAAATTGCTTTTGTAAACTCAAGCACAACTGGTGATACTTATGTAACTGTCGGTGCTATTGGCGATGATATGTCTTTATCAGCAGGTGCAAACGAGAGGGTAAGAGTCAAATCTGATGGCAAAATTGGGATAGGAACTGATTCGCCAGTATCACTTTTAACTGTTGGTAGCGTAAGTGCAACTAATAACTATAGTGTAGCAAGAGAAAATGCAGTTATTACTGGTACGGATGTAACTGTTTCTGCAACTCAAGCAG
>Ga0208791_1000505_pt1 | contig 17233 bp, 15 predicted proteins | sample 11_taG_FD_184084 | JGI IMG/M metagenome (GOLD analysis project Ga0208791, IMG submission 184084) | Marine viral communities from the Subarctic Pacific Ocean - 11_ETSP_OMZ_AT15265 metaG (SPAdes) (version 2) | ecosystem: Environmental > Aquatic > Marine > Oceanic | place: Pacific Ocean | collected...
CTTTATCGATATCATACGTAAAATTGGATGTTTAGGTATATTAACAGTTTAAGTTCAAACTAAAACCAAATATTATGTTTAAATATTATTGTAAAAAATGTAAAATTGAAAAAAAAATTGAAAAAGCAACTTTAGAAATTGTTGATTCAAAAGTCAGAACAAGAGAGGCCAAATGCAATTGTGGAAAATACATGGTTGAGGTCGAAAAAGAATTTGGTGGCTTTCCAACATTAATAAGAACAGAGCCTACATTGACTAAGAAATAATGGGAAAAGGAAGAAAAAAATTACCAACTGCAATTAAAGAAATGCAAGGAACATTGGAAAAGAGCCGAGTTCTTGAAAATGAAATGCAAGTTGATTTAGTTAGTCATTTGCCAGAAGCTCCAGAACTACTATCAACAATTGGTGTTGAGGAATGGTATAAAGTAACATCACAATTATTTAATTTAAAAATGCTGCATCACATTGATCTTAGATTAATAGAAAGCTACTGCAATGAAATGGCTTTATATATTGAATGCGAATCTGAACTTAGAAAAAATGGAAGAGTTGATATTTTTAAAAACACTAATGGTGATATAATTAGAAGCCAAGCAAAGCCTTATGTAAAAATGAAAAATGATGCTTTAAATAATGCTTTAAAATTAGCAGCACAATTTGGATTAACTCCAGTTGCAAGGGCAAACATTTCAGCTCCAGTTACAACAAATAATACACAAATAAATAATTACTTTGACTAAGTTTTTTTTTGATGATAAGGCAGCGAATAAAGCTATTGGTTTTATTCAAACATTTGTAACACATACAAAAGGAGAGCTAACTGGAAAGCCATTAAAATTAGAAGAGTGGCAAAGTAAAATAGTTGGTGATATATTTGGCTGGAAAAATAAAGAAACAAATCTTAGAAAATATAGAACTGTATTTATTGAAGTCCCAAGAAAAAATGGAAAATCAACTTTATGTGCTGCCATTGGTTTATATATGTTGTTTGCTGATGAGGAAAGAGGGAGTGAAGTTTATAGTGCAGCTGGTGATAGGCAACAAGCTGGGATAGTTTTTGAGATTGCTAAAGGAATGATTTTGCAAAGTCCAGAATTATCTGAACGAGGCAAGGTGTTTAGAAACTCAATTGTTAATGAATCCAAAGGAAATTATTATCAAGCAATAAGTTCTGATTCTAAAACCAAGCATGGATTTAATGCCCAGTGCATTGTTTTTGATGAATTACACACACAGCCAAATAGAGATTTGTGGGATACACTAACAACATCAACTGGCTCAAGAAGGCAGCCATTGACAATTGCAATTACAACAGCTGGTTATGATAAGCAATCAATTTGTTATGAAATATATTCTTATGCAAAAAAAGTAAATGAAGGAACTATAAAAGATGATTCATTTTATACTGTAATATATGAAGCTGAAAATGATGATGATATAACTTTGGAATCTACGTGGAAAAAAGCAAATCCAAATTATGGCATTAGTTTAAGAAAGGAATACATGGAAAGAGAAAGCCAAAGAGCTGTTGATGTTCCATCATATCAAAATACATTTAGAAGGTTAATGCTTAATCAATGGACAGATTCACATAGTGCTTGGCTTACATCTGGTGAATGGGACGCTTGTCATCAAGATTTTGATTACTCAATATTAGAAGGCAAAGAATGTTGGGGTGGTTTAGATTTAGCATCTACCAGAGATTTAACGTCATTTGTATTATTATTTAATGTAGATGGCAAGTTTGTTTTTATTCCTTATATATTTATTCCAGAAGAAAATGCAAAGAAAAGAAGCGAAAGAGATGGTGTTGATTATGTTTCTTGGTTAAGAGATAAACATATTTATGCAACAAGTGGAGATGTTGCTGATTATAGTTTTATAAAATCTAAGATAAATGAGCTTTCTAAAAAATATCGTATTCAATCAATATGTTATGATAGATGGAATGCATCACAATTAGTAATTGATTTACAAAATGATGGAGCTAACATGGATCCATTTGGACAAGGATTTGTAAGCATGAGTATGCCTACAAAAACATTAGAGGCTGAAATATTATCTAAAAATATTATTCATGATAATAATCCATGCATGAATTGGTGCATTAGCAATGTAGCTTTGCAAGAAGATCCAGCTGGAAACATTAAGATTTCTAAAAATAAATCTAAAGAAAAAGTTGATCCAGTTGTTAGTTTAGTAATGGCTTTAGGCTGTCATCTTACAACAGAAAGTGGTGATAGTGTTTATGATACAAGAGAAGTTATAGTTTTATAATTATGTTAATAAATAACACACACATTGTTTTTTTATAACTTTTTATAATCGTATTATTGTGAAAATAAAAATTTCACATTGACTTTACTCGAAAGAATTACAAACGTATTCATTCCTCCTAAAACTCAAAAAAGAGATTTATCTCTTAACACAATTTTTCCAGATGCAAATGTTTTTGATACTGATAAGGCTTTAACACTTACAGCTGTTTGGTGTGCAATAAGATTACTTGCTGAATCAGTTTCATCATTGCCAGTTTCTGTTTATTCTAAACAAGCTAATGGTGATAAATTAGAGGATTCTAAAAGTCCAATTTATAATCTTGTAAAATTTAAGCCAAACTATTATCAAAATAAAATAACATTTTTTGAGTTTATTATGCTTAGCATTTGTACGGAAGGGAATAGTTATGTGCAAATAGTTAGAAATAATTCTGGCACACCAGTTCAATTAATATGTTTAAGCCCAAGTAACGTTACAGTTGTTGTAAATAATAATGAGTTGTTTTATCAAGTAGATGGTGGAAGTGTTTTAGATTCATCTGATATGTTGCATTTTAAAACAATAACTGATGATGGTGTAACTGGATTAAGTCCAATTGATCAATGTGCAAAGGCATTAAACTGGGGTGTAAGTTTAGAAGAGTTTGGCTCAACATTCTTTTCTAATGGGGCAAAGCCAAGTTCAATATTACAAACTGATAGAGCTTTAAGTGATACAGCATTGCAAAGACTAAAAACAAGTTTTAATAATAACTATGGTAAATTAAAAAATAGTAATTCTACAATTGTATTAGAGGAAGGATTAACATTTAAGCCAATTTCTATAAGTCCAGAACAAGCTCAGTTTTTAAGTTCAAGACAATTTAGCATTGAAGAGGTTGCAAGAATATTTAATGTACCTCCCCACATGCTTAAAGATTTAAGCAAATCAAGTTTTAATAATATTGAAATGCAATCACAAGAGTTTGTAACATATACATTAATGCCTTATATTACAAGAATAGAGCAAGAGATGAATCTTAAATTGTTTAGATCAAATGAGTTGGGTAAAACATTTGTAGAGTTTAATGTAAATGGTTTGTTAAGAGGTGATGTAAAATCAAGAACTGAGGCTTATAAAACAGCAATTACAAATGGTTATATGTCAATAAATGAAGTAAGACAAAAAGAAAACTTAAATTCTATTGAGGGTGGTGATAAACATTTTATGCAAATGAACATGACTACAATAGATAAAATTGGAGAAGATGCCATCTCTTAAATGTGCTAATGGCAAATGGAAGTGGGGTGAAACTGGAGCTTGTAAATATGATTCTAAAAAACAAGCTGATGATGACAATAGTAATTACAGAGCATTGTCAGACATAGATTTAACGCCAACACAAGGCATGGTTGCTGAGGCAAAGAAAGGAAAAGAATGGAGGGCTGAATTTGGAAGAGGTGGAACAGATGTGGGATTAAAAACAGCCAATATGATAATTGATAATTCATTAACTCCAGATAGAGTAACAAGAATGTTTAGCTATTTAAAAAGGCATGAAGTAGATAAACAAGGTGAAGGGTTTACTCCAGATGAAGATGGTTTTCCAAGTGCTGGTAGAATATCTTGGGCTTTGTGGGGGGGGAATCCAGCTGTAAAATTTAGTGAAAGAAAAAGAAAAGAAATAATTGAAGAAGAAGAAAAAGGAGTAAGAAATATAAATAATAATAATATGGAAAAAAGAATTTTTAACGTAGAAACAAGAGTTGATTCAACAGATGATGGAAAAGATGTTGTTGTTGGATATGCAAGTGTTTATGATTCAAGATCAAATAATCTTGGTGGATTCTATGAGTTTGTGGAAAGAGGAGTGTTTAATGAAGATTTAATTAACTCTTCTGATGTTCGTAGTTTAATAAATCATGATCCAAATCTTATTCTCGCAAGAAGCACATCTGGAACATTAAAATTATCAGCTGATGAAAGAGGGTTAAAGTATGAATTTGAAATGCCAGAAACATCTTATGGAAAAGATTTAGCTATTTCAATGAAGCGAGGTGATATTACACAAAGCTCTTTTGCATTTACTGTTGCAGAAGATGAATGGTCAACTGATGATGAAGGAAACAACATTAGAACAATAAAAAAAATAGATAGGCTTTATGATGTTTCTCCAGTAACTTACCCAGCTTACAACATGGCTGAAAGTGATTTAGTAGTTGCTAAAAGAGGATTAAAAGAATATCAAGAAAGTTTAGTTGAGGAAACTAAAGAAGAAATAATAAAAGAAAAAGAAAACAATTTAGTGAGAGGCTCTCTTATCTCATTAAATATTGAATTAAAAAAGAGAAAATAAATTAAAATAATTAAAAAATGAAAACATCAATCGTATTAAAAGAGGAAAGATCTGATATTATTTCTCAGTTGGAAAGCATTAAAGATGTTGCTACAACTGAGGAAAGAGATTTATCTTCTGAGGAAAATAATCAAGTAGATGGACTGTTAACAGAAGTTGACAATTTAGATGCTAAAATAGAAAGAGCTGAAAAAATGGAAACAATAAAAAGAAATGCTGCTGTTATTTCTGGAGTTACAAGCACAAAAGAAGAAAAAGAAATAAGAGATTATTCTTTTCAAGATGCTTTGTCACAAGCTGCAACTGGTAGAATTGAAGGGCTTGTAAAAGAAATGGACCAAGAAGCAAGAAATGAGTCAAGATACACTGGACAATCTTACAAGGGAATTGGTATTCCTTCAAGCATATTAACAAGAGCTGCTGTTGGAACTGCTGCTGGTAATGCAACTCAAGTTATGGCATGGACTGATCAATTAGAAGCAAACTTAGTAATGGCATCTGCTGGAGCTAATTTTTACTCTGGAGTTAACAACATGAAATTCCCAGTATTTTCATCAATTAATTCTGGATTCGTTGCTGAAACTGGAGGAACTGCTCCAGCTGCAAATGGAACTGCAACATCTTTGACTTTAAGTCCAAAGAAATGTATTTCTATTGTTAACGTATCTGCTGAGGCTGTAACTCAAAATGCATCTATTGAGGCTGCATTAAGAAGAAACATGGCTCAATCAGTTGCTTCGACAATGGAATCTGCATTCTTAGCAAATAGTGATGTGGGTAATGCTCCATTATCTTTATTTGATGATGCAACATCTTCTGCAACATCTCAAATTTCTGTTGCTAATGTTGAAAAAATGGAGACAGATACTTTAGCTGCTGATGTAAATTTAGAAGGATCAAGAATGGCATATATTCTAAATCCAGCTGCATATGCTGACATTAAATCATTAGCTCAAGTTACTGGTGTTTCTGCATTATATGATAATGCTGACAAAAGATTAAATGGATATTTCTCATTTATTACATCAAACTTAAACTCTGGTGGAACTGCTTCAAAAACTGCTGCTTTATTTGGAGATTTTTCTAAAGTTCACATTGCTCAGTTTGGTGGTTTAGATGTTATATATGATATTTACTCTGGTGCTGGAACTGGTGAGCCTCGTTATGTATTAACATCACTTGTTGATGCTGGTGCTGTTCAAGCAACTACATTCCACAAAAACTTGGAAGCATAGTAGATAATAATTAATTTATGAAAAGGGGTGGTGGAATTACCATCACTCCTTTTTTTATAACTAAATAATATGAAAACATATCAAGTAATTACCCCAGCATCTACTTACCCAGTTTCTTTAACAGAGGCTAAATCTCATTTAAAAGTTGATACAACTGCTGATGATACTTATATTGAATCTATTATAAAAGCAGCAACACAATTAAGTGAAGAGTACACAAATAGATTTTTTATTGATACTGTTATTGAACAAACTTGTAGTAGTTTTGCTGACTTACAAACTTTATTTAAAAGCAAAGTAAGTTCTGTTGTTACTGTTAGATATTATGATAATGATAATTCTTTGCAAACATTAAACCCAACAATATATAATGCTTTATTAAATTATGAGCCATCACAAATACAATTAGCTGATGGGCAGAGTTTTCCAAGTATAACAAAAAGAAATGATGCTGTTGTTGCAAGATACACTGTTGGTTATGGAGCAGCTGCAAGTGATGTGCCAGAGATTATAAAACAAGCTATTCTTTTGACAATTGGAAATTTTTATCAAAATAGAGCAAGTGTTATTACTGGTAAAACGGCAACTGAATTACCAATGAATGTTAAATGGTTATTAGATACATATAAAGTTCAGATAGTAGGATGACAATAGGGGAACTTGATAGAAGAGTAAGAATTTATTCTGTAAGCATAACTACTAATAATTATGGTGAGGCTACAAGAACATATAGTATATTTAGAACAGTTTGGGCTGCAATAGAATGGAAGGGTGGAAGTGAAGGAACAGATCAAAGTGAAAAAATAACTGGAATGACAAAGCTCCATGTTTATATTAGAAATTTAGACATGGGAAGTTTAAATTTACAATCAAGAATTGATTATGATGGTAAAGAATATTTTCCAAAAGTTATAAATCAAATTGATGGAAGAGATGCTTTTTTAGAAATAATTTGTGAGAATAAAGATTAATGGCTAAGTCAAACATAACAGTTTTAGGAACAAAAGAATTAAATGATTTGTTTATGCAATTACCTAAACAAGTTAAGAAAAATTCTATTTGGCAAAAGTTTTGGAGAAAAAACAGTAAACCATTTATTGAAGGTGCAAAATCAAATCTTAATGGGTTGACTGGACAACAGAATCAAAAAGATGTAAAAAGAACTGAACAATTAAAAAAGAGTATTGGATATTTTACAACAAGAGCAAGTAGGAAATACTTAGGTGGTTTTGTTGGACCAAGAACAAAAGGAAGATTTAGTGATAAAAAAGGAAAGAGTGGTTATTATGGGGCTTGGATTGAATATGGTGGTGAAGTTAAATTTGGAGGTAGAGGATTTGGAAAAGATCAGCCATTTATAAAACCAGCTTGGAAAAGTAGTTATTTAAAAGTAACACAAAACTCAATGAGTGATGCTGAGTTTGTTATGGCTAAAGCAATAAAAAGTCATGAAAAAAAGTTGCAGAAATATGGAAAATTTGGCTATTAAATGGAAATAGGAAAAGCAATATATAATATTTTATCAAATAATTCTGATATTGTTAATTTGGTTGATACAAGGATATTTCCAAATGTAGCTCCACAAACTACTGAATTTCCTTTTATTATTTATGATGTTACTGGAGTACAGCCGAATGATACAAAAGATGGACCATCAACATTAGATACAAATGATGTTATGATTTCTTGTTATAGTGAAACTTATTCTCAAGCATCTGATTTAGCTAAAAAAATTAGAATTGCAATGGATAGAATTCCTGATGCAGAATATGCTACAATTAAAATACAATCAAGTCAATTTCAAGGCTATAATGATATTTTTGACAATACAAGTGGTGATGCTGGAATTTATAGAAAGGCTTTAGATTTTGAAATTAGACAAATTAATCCGACAAGTTAAAAGAAAATAATATGAAAATAAAATTAAATAAAGATTGGAGATATGCTGGTCAAGTAAATAAAGCTGGTAGCATATTAAAAATAACAAATCAAGAAACTATTGCTTTTTTAAAAGAGAATGGTTACTTAAAAGAAAAAAAAGAAAAAAAGGCAAAACAAAAAGTTGCCGAAGAAAATAATTAATTAATATAAAAAAGAAAAAAAATGGCTATTTTAAATGGAACTGAAATAAAAGTTTACAGCACTGGAACAACTAATCTTGTTGCATTTGCTCAAAACTGTACGTTGAATGTTAATCATTCACCGAGAGAAATTACAAACAAAGAAAGTGCTGGGTACAAAGAAATTTTAGAGGGATTAAGAGATTACTCAGTTGATATTGATGGGGCTTATGCATGGACAAATAAATCTGGTGTAGCTTTAACAGATGGAGTTGATGATACTTTAGAAACAAATGTTTTAAACGCAAGACAAAGTGTATCATTTATATTTGGTGATACAACATCAACAAGTGACATAAGTTATTCTGGAAATGGTTATATTACATCTGTTAGTATAACTGGTGGAACAGAAGACACTGCAACATATTCACTTACTATTGAAGGGACTGGGGCATTAACTCAGACAATAAATTAAAAAATTAGGAAAGGAGCTTTGGTACTTTTGTTTAGTACCATTGCTCTGATCCTTACTAAACTAAACAAAAATGAATTATACTTTTATAGAAATAAATAAAAAAAAATTACCAATTAAATTTGGTTTTAATGCCTTGAGAAAATATTCATCTAAAACAAATACATCACTACAAGACTTAGATAAACTTGGTGTGGACATGACTTTAGATGATGCATTAACTTTAATATATTGTGGCATTGAAGATGGACATAGAGCTGCAAAGCAAGAATGTGATTTAAGTGTTGATGATTTGGCTGATTTAATTGATGGTGATTTTGATAGTATTGGAAAAGCTATGGAAATATTGGCTGAACAAATGGGGGGTAATACTGGAAAAAAGCAGAAAGCCAAGAAGAAATAGAGGTTCTTACTTGGCAAAAATTAGAGAGGATTGCTTTTGGACAGTTAGGCATGGGAGTAAATGAGTTTTATAATTACTTGCCTAAACATTTTTGGAATAAGTTGGATGGCTTTTATGAGCTTGAGAATATAAGAGAACGAAGTAAGTGGGAAAGGACAAGATGGCAAACTACTTTGTTACTAAATATTCAAATAGCAAAAGGTAAAAAAATAAAACCAACAGATTTGATTGAGTTTGAGTGGGATAAAAAGGATAAGAAAATAGATTACGAGAAATTGAAAGCAAAAGCTGAATATATTAAAAAAATGAGTGAGCATGGCAAATAAAAGTGTTGGATTATTAACTATTGCATTTGGAGCTGATTTAAGAGGCTTTGACAAAGCAATGAAAAAGGCTCAAAGAAGTATCAAAAAATTTGGTACATCTATGCAGAGAACTGGTAAAAACTTAACCAGAAATCTAACATTGCCATTAGCTGCATTTGCAGCTGCATCTGTAAAAGCATTTGATGAACAAATAGTTGCAGAAACAAAATTACTTACAGCTTTAAAAGGTCGTGAAGATATACAACAAAGATTAATTGCACAAGCTAAAGAATTACAAACAAAAACTTTATTTGGTGATGAGGAAACAATAAAAGCACAAGCATTGTTAGCCTCATTAGGATTAACAGAAGATCAAATCACTATGTTAATTCCTCAGATTCAAAACATGGCTACTGGTTTAAGCATGGATTTAGTAGGTGCAACATCATTAGTAAGTAAATCAGTTTCAACAACTACTGATGCATTAGCAAGATATTTTAATACTGGATTAAAAGGTGTAACTGGTCAGCAAGAAAGAGCAATTGTATTAACTCAATCATTATCAGAAAAATTTGAGGGACAAGCTGAAGGAATTAGAAATAAAGGTTTAGGTGCATTTAAGGCTTTAGGTATGGCGATTGGTGATGTTGGTGAAGAGTTTGGTGAAATAATTACAGAACAATTACAGCCATTAACAGAGGGTTTTGAAAAGCTAACTAAAATAATTTCTAAATTAACTAAAGAACAAAAAGAAAATATAATTTTTTATGCTAAAATATTAGCAGCTGTTGGTCCAGTAATTACAATTTTAGGAATATTGGCTGCATCTCTTTCAGCTATTATAGGATTTTTTGCTGCAATGTCAGCATCTACAATTGCTGTTGTTTTATCTGCGATTGGTGTTGCAGCTATGTTTGTTACTGATAAATTCAGAGAGTTTAAAAATTCAAAAAAACATGTTGATGACTTTACAAGTAGTGTAAAAGAGTTAAAAAAAATAACTGATGAATTAGGTGAGCCATCTTTATTATTTGATCCAAGTGGAAAAAAACCAAAAAAATTCTCAACTTTTGGAAATATTGAAGTAACTGGAAATGATGGTGAAGAAAAAAAGGTAGAAAAAAGAATTGATGGTATTACTAAAAAAATTGAATCATTAGGTCCAGTTTTATTAGATACTGGAAGAGCATGGAGAACATACTATGAGGAAAGAGAAGAAAGCTCTACAATGGCAGCCGAAGCTCAAAAACAATTAAACGCTGCAACTGAATTATTTGGTGATGTAATGTTTAGTGCAATGATGAGTGCTGCAAATAGTCAAGAAGGATTTTTCAGTTCGTTTATAGAAAACATGAAAAAAGCAATAAAACAACTATTGATACAATTAGCTGTTATGACTGCAATTAACATATTATTAGGAGGAAAAGGAATGACTATTGGAAAAGCATTTACAGCTGCAAAAACATCAATTTTAGGCTTAGCAAGTGGTGGTTTAGTTACTGGTCCTACAATGGCGCTGGTCGGTGAGGGAGCTGGAACAACAGCATCAAATCCAGAAGTGGTTGCACCATTAGATAAATTAAAAGGAATGATAAATGGTGCAAGTGGTGTTCAGCAAGTTGAGGTTTATGGTAGAATAAGTGGAAACGACATATTTATAAGTAATCAAAGAGGTGGGATTAATCGTTTAAGAACTGTATAATTTATGGCATTTGGAAAAAAGTATTTTTCATCATATAAGAGTAACAACAATTTAGATTATTATTTAGAGATTTTTCTTGAAGATTTTACTGGCTCTGCTTTGGAGTTAGTAATGGGAGCTGGTGGTCCAGTTATTGAATATGAAACTGATCAAGAAGATAGGTTTTCACCAATAATAAGTTCATCATGTAAAATACCTTATTTAGTTGAGAATTTTTTAGATGCTACATTTATTGATGATTTAAGAAACAATTATCAAGAAAGACAAGTTTATGTGCATATTTATAGAAGTACACAATCAGGTCATTCAGCTGTTGCTCCATTATGGAGTGGATTTTTGGTTATGGATATTGGCTCAGGAGTTGACAAGTATTTTCCTTATGAAGAGCAATTAAAATTTGTTGATGGCTTATCATTATTAAAAGATATTGATTTTGTTGATTTAGGTGTTACTGGTGGGACACCTCCATTTGAGGAAAGAGTTCAGGGAAATTATGCACAAGAAAATATGTATTTTGGTCCTGGAACTTATATTTATTGGATTAGAGAAATACTTGCAAAAAGTGGTGCTGCATTAACAAATCAAGGAGCATCACAAAACTATGGATTTACAACATCTGTAAATTGGTATAATGGGGAAATGAATAATACTGGGCAAAGCTCTGACCCATTACATAAAACAAAGTGTGCTGTTTCCATGTTTCATAGAAAAGATGATCAGGGTGTTTTTTATCCAGATAATTGTTACAATGTTTTGAAAGAACTATTAAGACATTGGGGTGCAAGAATAACTTATTGGAAACATGAATTTTGGATAGTACAAATTCCAGAATATATAACAAATGAAACTGGGACAATATCAACTCCAGTAAATAATAACTCAAGATTATATTCTAATACTGGTGCTTTCCAAGGAAGTCAAAATCATTTAGGGAGTACATATTTTACAAGATATGAACAAACAATTGAAAACGATAAAATAAGTAAACTATCTGGGACAAAATATGATTACTTACCCCTTATAAAACAAGTAAATGCTGATTTTTTAAGTTTTTCATCAAAGAGTTATTATGGTGGATTTCCTTTTGGTGGAACAGCAACAACACAAGAGGTTTTTCAAGGCACGATAAACAGTCCCTCGGCTGCTGATTTTTTATTTTTATCTATTCCATTGGATTGGACATGGGACTTATCTAATGCTCCAAATTTTCCAAATGGTCATACTAATGGGTGGTGGTGTGCTATTAAGTTTAATTTTTATGCAGCACAAGAAGATCCAAACACTGGAGTTATTACAACTTATTATTTACAATATGATTCTGGAACTGGTAATTATTTTTGGGTTGATTCTGTAAACTGGACTCCATTAGGTAATAGAGCGCCAAAATACATTATAAGCTCTAAATTAACTGATGTTTATGGACATATTGGTTTTGAACAACAAATACCATTTGAAGATGAAAATGGTAATGCTATTTCAATGACTGGAGCATGGAATTTCTTTTTAGATATTGATGATTATGGAACTGGCAGTCAAAATCCAGGATCATTTTATCTTAATTTTAGTGGATATGGTAGTCCACAAAGAATGAGAAATCCTGGAACAGCAATTCAATTACCAGCTGGAAGTGGTATAATGTCTGGAACAGTTAGTTGGTCAAATACATTAGTGGACCAACAAGGTCAAGTTACTATCAGTTCAATAAGTAATCCAGCTGGTTTTAATGCCGGAACAGTTAATCCAGACATTAGATTTGCAACAACATCACCATTTACTGGATTATTACAAACACTAAACAATGCTCAAAGTGCATCTAATGGAGAAACTTTTAATGTAATAAATTCAAATACTCAAGCAAAACAAAATTCTGAACAATATAATTTTGGAACATTATTGTGGGGTGATTCTTTGGAGTTTGCTCCAAGCAGTTTACAAGTGTTTAATGGCTCTACTTATGTTAATACTGACCCAAGTGGTGAATGGGGCAGAGGGATTTTAACTGGCACAAAGACATTTACAGAAATATTAATTGATGAATTTTTTAGTGGACAAACTCAAATAATTATATCTCCATCAATGAGATTAGCTGTTGGTGTTGCTAATAAAAACGAAGATCAAGGTGGGGTTATAAGACCAAGATATGTTAATCCAATTGGAAAATTAAGAGAGACAAGAGATGGAACTGACCCAGAATATTTCTTTAGAAGAGGCTCTTTTTATACTTTATTAGATGAATGGGATTATGAGGGTTATCAGATTATAAGAAATGTTCCAACAACAACAACACAATCTAATGGAATGGGAAGTATGGGAGGCTCACAAAGTGGCTCACCAGCATCAAGTGGAATGTCTCCAAGTCCAATGGCACAAGCATTATCACAAAACAGCCCATTAGCATATATAAGAACAACTATTCCAGCAACTGGCTCTAATGTTGCTGTAAATGGTAATTTTAACACAGCTGTTGGTTGGTCATTAGGAACTGGCTGGAGTATTGATACAACTGCAAAGAAAGCAAAGTTTGCTGCAACTGGATCAACAAGTGAATTAACTCAATCTGTATTAACTCAAGGATTAACATATCAAGTAAATTTTAAAGTTGAGGTTACAGCTGGAACATTATTAGTAAAAGCTGGAACAAGTGGAACAAGTCAATCAATTACATCTTCTGGTGATTATTCAATTTATTTAAATTGTGAAGGCTCAAGTTTAATTAAGTTTCAAGCTGGAACAACATTTACTGGAAATATAACTTATATAACTTTAAAAGACCAAAAATCATTAAGCACAGTTCCAATTGAAGCTATTGGCACAGCTGTTTTTAAAACTGGAGATACATTTAATTTAATAAATAGTAATGATGATACTATCTTGCCATTAACAGTTACATCTAATCAAGGCTCAACAGATACAACAATTAGTGTTTCATCAACTCCATTATATGAAGATATTGATAATGGCTCTTATTTACTTATTAATCAAGATGATTTGTCAGAACAATACCAAAACAAAACAAAAGGGACTGTTGGTGGTTTTGATATTACAGCAACAAGTATTGATTCTGGTAGTGTTGCAATAAGTAGTTATATAGATGATGATAGTTTTGGGACTGCAAGTGCAACAAGTTTAGCAACAAGTGAAAGCATAAAGGCTTATGTTGATACTCAAGTTGGATCAGCAGACACATTGCAAGAAGTTACAGATAATGGAAATACAACGACTAACAGCATAATGATTGGTAGTTCATCAAGTCCAGGAACAAAACTCCATGTTGGAACTGGCTCTGGAGGAAGCATTGATTCTTCTTATCAAATAGCTGTTGATGGATCTGCAATATCTGGAATACAAATTTTATCTGGCGCTACACAATCTGGTAGAATTGTTTTTGGTGATTCTAATAATACAACAATTGGAATGTTAAGATATGACCATTCTGATAATAGTATGAGATATAGAGTTAATGGCTCAGAAAGAATGCGATTGACATCAGCTGGAAATCTACTCATTGGAACAACAAGTGATAGTGGACAAAAACTGCAAGTTGAAGGTAAAATAAAAACAAGTAGTTGGATTCAAGGTAATAGTGATACTAATACTTTATTTGCAAGTAACACTGAGGGTATTTTATTTCAAACTCCTGGAAATACAGCCAACAATAATAATTCAAAAATTTATTTTAGAAATTCAAGCACAACTGTTAGGCATACTTTTAACACTAATAATGGACAAGTTATTTTTACTGGAGAATTAACTGGCACAACTGCAATTTTTAGTGGTTTAGTTTCTGGTATAACACCAACAGCAGCAGCAAATTTCACAACAAAAGCTTATGTAGATCAATTAGTTTCTGAAACTGACACATTGCAAGAGGTTACAGATAATGGCAATACGACTACAAATTCTGTAATGATAGGTAGTTCTTCAAGTCCAAGTTCAGTTTTGCACGTTTTTGGTGGCTCATCTACAATACCAACTTTAAGTACATCACATCCTTTTACAATTTCTAATAGTAGCAACTCTGGTATGTCAATAATATCTGGGTCTGGAAGTGCTGGTCAAATTGTTTTTGGTGATAATAGTGATGCTGATGTTGGTAGAATAAGGTACCAACATAGTGATGACTCATTTAGATTTTGGACAAATGCAAACGAAAGAATGCGTTTGACATCAGCTGGAAATCTACTCATTGGAACAACAAGTGATAGTGGTGGTAAATTAAATATCCACAATGGATATATAATGGTTAATGGAGGTACTACATCAAATACCAACAGAGAAGCTGTTTTGTGGGGCAGAAGTAAAGTTGGAGCATCTATTGCACAAATTAACGTACAAGGTGATCAATGGCAATTTGGTGGTGGTGGAAGTATAGATACATCACCAACACTTATATTAGATTATGGTGATAATTCTGCAACATTTAATGGTAAAGTAGGAATAGGAACAACAAGTCCAAGCGAAAAACTGCATGTTGTTGGTGATGCATTAATAACTGGTGATTCAATGGCTGATGCTTTCAAACCAGCTGCAACTGGTGAGCCAATTAAATTTAAAAACTTTGGTAGTACAGAACTTGCAAGTATAACTAATTCAGGAAATCTTGTAGTAGGTGATAGTGCTGTTTATTATGTTGGAACAAAAATTAATGTCGGTACTTTTTCTGATAGTCAAAATGGTGTAAACATATTAACATCAACATCTGGATATGGTTATGTTTTATTTGGTGATGGGGGTGGAGCAGATTTATATAAAGGACAAATAACTTATTATCATGGTGATGATTCCATGAGATTTAATGTAAATGGAGCTGAAAGAGCAAGAATAACATCTGGAGGAAATTTACTTATTGGGGGAACAAGTGATAAAGATAAATTAGTTGTTGAAGATGCTACTGCTCCTAATATTAGAATGTATAGAAGTGGAACTGGTCAAGTTTGGCAACAAACTATTGATAGTAGTGGAAGATATATGTTGCGCGAAGCTGCAAGTGCTGGAGGTACTAAATACACAAGATTACAAATAGATGATACTGGTGAAGTTGAAGTATTTAATACATTTACTGGCACAACTGCAATTTTTAATGGTCTAAGTAATTACAGTTCAGATTACAATTTAATTGATATAAACTCAACAAAAACAAATGGTAGTGCTGTTACAAATGTAAAGGGAATTAATTTGAACGTAGGTAGTAATGACCATATTTCAGGTTTTGACATTGAAAATCTATATGGAGCTTATATAAATAACAGCACAAGTGGTGGTAGTGCGAGTGTTATAAGCAACTGGTATGGACTTTATATTCCTTCTGCTGATTCAGATAGAGTTGCAAATAGAGTCAGTGCTTATTTTGGTGATAACGTACTCATTGGAACAACATCTGATACTGGACAAAAACTGCAAGTTGTTGATGATGCTGCTATTTATGCTGAAAATGATGCTGTTTTAACTTTAGCTGGAGGAAATGGCTCTGGTGAAAGTGTTGGTTATATTGATTTTTATTCAAGATCAGCAAGTAAAAATGTTGCAAGAATTGAATCAGATAGAGATGGAGCTAATGATAGAGCAAGATTAGAGTTTCATACAGCATACTCATCAAGTAGTTTACAAGAAAGAATGCGCTTGACATCTGGAGGAAATCTACTAATTGGAACAACAAGTGATAATTCTAATAAATTAACTGTCAATGGTAATATTGAATCATTAGATACTATTATTTTAAATTATGCTAACAATGGAATAAAATGGCAACAGTTATTTGATGGAGCTAATGGGTGGAATTTAAGATACTACAATGGTAGTAGTTGGAGTTCTAATTATATAAACGTCAATACCTCTGGAAACCTAACATTAACTGGCTCATTAACTGGAACAAGTGCAACATATAGTGGGAACGTAGGAATTGGAACAACAAGTCCAGCATATAAATTAGATATTAATGGTGATATAAGAGTTGGCGGAACATTATATTATAATGGAAATTTAAGGTCTGTTTCCCCAAGCAAATTAATTTTATATAATAATTCAGACAAAACCGAAATACATTCGGCTGGGTCTACTGGCATTTTGTTTAAAGATAATAGTAATAATGAAAAAATGCGCTTGACATCTGGAGGAAAATTGGGAATTGGAACGACCAATCCTACATCACCATTAACTATAAAATCAAATTCTACAAGCTCACAAGATTCTGGGATAACTTTAGAAGGAAATAGTAATACGAATGCAATATTTAAGGTTGCAGAAAAATCAACAGATGGAGCAAGGTTGCACATGTTTGATGCTGGAGTTGAAAAAATTGCTTTTTATACTGATGGAACTGCAAATCATATATCGGCTGGAAACGTACTCATTGGAACAACATCTGATACTGGACAAAAACTGCAAGTTGTTGATGATGCTGCTATTTATGCTGAAAATGATGCTGTTTTAACTTTAGCTG
>Ga0208791_1000506_pt1 | contig 17226 bp, 25 predicted proteins | sample 11_taG_FD_184084 | JGI IMG/M metagenome (GOLD analysis project Ga0208791, IMG submission 184084) | Marine viral communities from the Subarctic Pacific Ocean - 11_ETSP_OMZ_AT15265 metaG (SPAdes) (version 2) | ecosystem: Environmental > Aquatic > Marine > Oceanic | place: Pacific Ocean | collected...
TGATCTTACCTTGCAAAACGGTGGTAATAACCAAGATATCTTCTTTAAAGTAAATGATGGTGGGGTGACTACTACCCCATTAATGATAGATGGTTCAACTAGCAGGGTTGGTGTTGGAGGGATTATTTCTCCCAGTTATGATCTTCATGTAACAGGATCGCTTGGAGTTTCTAAAGATAGTTCTGTCGCAAGACTTGGTGGTACTAGATTTGTTCCAATTTATGCAAACAATTCTAATGGATATGCTCATGCTCAAATTAATGGGTTCCAAGTTGGAGGAACGACTAACTCTACTAATGGAGGATATATCAAAACAGCTGATAATAGTAGAAAGTTATTTCTTGATACTAATGGTTGGAGATTTGTTTCTAATCACACTGAATACGCTAGAGTAACAAGTGACGGCAAAGTTGGTATAGGAACAACTAGTCCAAGCTATAAGCTTCATGTTAATGGTGATACATACGCACAAAGTGTAAGTTTAGACGCAGAAAACGGGGGTGGTATTTATAATTCCACTTATTCCGATGTTAATATACTTCCAAAAAGCAATGCTTTTGAATTCAACGTAAGAACATCTTCTAATGTAGGTAAGCTAAGAGTTAGCACTAACGGCTCATTATATCTCGCTTCAAACGCAAACGCTATAAACTTAGGGTGGTTATATAATAACATATACCCTAAAAGACAATTACAACTTTCCTTCAGCGGGAGCGGATATACGGCATTTTTTGACAGAGACGGTATAAACGAGTTAATGCGGGTTGACGGTGCTACAGGCAACGTTGGCATAGGAACAAGTAGTCCAATTTCTTCACTAGATGTCAATGGGACTATTTCTTTAAATGGAGAAACAGAAAACAAACTTTACAAATCCTCAACATCACCAGCAAACGGAGTAGCAACGAATACAACCGTTTTGCAGGGAAGACAAATTGATTTGTATGCTTTGGATGATATTGTCTTAAGAACTGGAACATCAGCAGATGATGATATAATCTTCTTTGCTGGTAATTCTGAAAAGGCAAGAATAAAAGGTAACGGCAACGTTGGTATAGGAACAACAAGTCCAAGAAGTGGCTTGGATATTGGGGATAGTGATTTATACATAGGTAATCACCCAACGACAAGGAAGATCTATTTTGGAGGTACAGCTAACTACTTTACAAGGGGAGCCATCCATACTACTCAGACTAATTTAGGGTTATACAATGACTACGCTACTGGGTATATTACCCTTAATACAAACTCAGGAGAAGCGGTTAGAGTCGATGAAGACGGTAACGTTGGTATAGGAACAACTAGTCCAAGCTATAAGCTACACATAAAAGAAAACGGTTATGGTTTCAAGCTTGAGGGTCTTACTGATGGTAAGTATATCAGAATGCGTGGGGACGGTTCTGACGCTTACATTGATGCTCAAGGACAAAACTATTTAGTATTAAATAATAGTGGAAATGGTGTCAAAATTACTAGCGGAAGTGCATTAACTCGATTAGCGATAGGAGCCGGTTCGGAAGCTATTTATAGACAAGGGAATACTTTAAAATTAAGAACAAATAGTGCAGATAGGTTATTTATTGATTCAAGTGGCAATGTTGGCATAGGAACAACAAGTCCTTCTGCTAAACTTGAGGTTAATGGTGATGTAAAAATTAATACTATCGCAGCTGGAACTACCGATACTGACAAATTCTTGATTAGCGATGGAGGGATTATTAAATATAGAACTGGATCACAAGTCCTAAGTGATATTGGGGGTCTTTCTACAAGCTCTGCATCTTCTACTTACTTACCACTAGCAGGTGGAACACTAACAGGCAACGTCACATTTCCTTCACCAGATGCAATTAATTTTGTTGCTGATTCTGATACTGGTGAGTCTCATGGAATTACAGCGAGAAGAACATGGAAGAAAAGTGTTTCTGCGGGCAACTTACAAAAGTTAGGTAAATGGACTGATACAGAAGGAACTGTTCAGATGTTAATTACTGTAGGCTCTGAAACAGGTGGTAATAGTGGTACTAGCACATATCTTTGGGGCGGTGGTTACAATTCATTTGCAGTTGGTTATCGGAGATTACGCCCTCTTACTGACCATAACGGTCACGGAAACGGGGCTGATAATGGAACTAATGATTCTTGGCACGTATATCTTAAACAAGAAAGTTCTTTTGTCTATAGTCTTTCTGTAGCTGTACCTACTGGCGCAAATAACAAGAATTTAAGAGTAACTTGCGTGGAATTGGCTGGGGGTAATAACTTTACAGACATGAGTAGCGATTCAGCGTTAGCTATGTCAGGGTTAACCATTAGTAATAGTGATCAATTCAGTTTAAATAATATCACTGCAAGTTCAGTTACTGCGACATCACTTATCAAATCAGGAGGGACTTCATCACAATTCCTCAAAGCTAACGGTAGCGTAGATAGTAACACTTACCTTACTACTAGTTCTGCTTCTTCCACTTACTTACCACTATCAGGTGGTACTTTAAGCGGGAATTTAAGTGTATCAGGTTCTGTTGGAGTAACAAATATCGTTACCAATAGGATTGTTAAGTTTAATGGCAGTATTCTTGATGATTCTGTCATGTATGATGATGGAACTAATATTGGTATAGGAACAACGAGTCCAAACGCTAAACTACAAATTAATGGTAATGTAAAAATAGGAAACACATCAACTGGGGTTAGGTTTTACATCCAAGGAATTGATGAATTTAGAGCAGATGCTCTAGATGTTTCTGGAAATGGGTGGAACTCGCTACATTTAAGGGCAGATGGAACTAATGGGTTGTTTTTAGAAAAAGATACAAATAACGTTGGTATAGGAACAACCTCACCAACCCAAACATTACATGTAGAGGGTAGCATTTTTATAAAAAACAACAGCTTCATTCGGAGCAAAGACGGTGGCGCTACCGTGTACGATTTACTAGGTGTAACATCTGGTGGAATTGTTCAAGTAGGACAACCTAATAGAGGCTTAAAATTCCGAGGAGGAGGAGTCTCTTCAGATATTGACTTTGAATTAGCAGGTAGTACTCAATTTATACTAAAAGGAAACACAGGCAACGTTGGTATAGGAACAACTAGTCCAGCATCAAAATTAGATATAAATATAGCCTTAGCTAATAGTAATGGTATTACGCTTGATACTAATGATGAGGTTTACAGCATATGGAGTAATTCTAATTTAGGTGGACTCGCTATTAATGCGGATACCGTAGGAGCCACATCTAGGTATGATTTGTTTATAAAATCTAACGGCAACGTTGGTATAGGAACAAATAGTCCTTCTGCTAAACTTGAGGTTAATGGTCACTTTGCAGCTACAACTAAATCATTTATAATTGACAACCCCGAAAAAGGTGGTCGCCTCCAATACGGTGTAGTTGAGACCGACGAACATAGCGTATATGTTCGGGGTAAATCAGATCAAGAAGTAGTTGAACTACCAGAAGAATGGGATTGGCTTGTTCACGAAGACAGTGTGACAGTACAATTAACTTCTGTTGGTCAGATGCAGCAGCTCTTTGTCATGGAGCAAAACAATAAAAGAATAAAAGTCAGTGGATTAGCCCCCAATGGTCAGTATAATTATGTGGTGTATGGAACCCGTAAGGATGTAGATGCATTAGAAAAACATTTAAAATAAATAAAAATATGTTCCAAAATAGGAATTACTTAATTTTTAATATGTCGGAAGTTGATTCAATTGACTTCACAAACGTGTTGGAAACCTCAACGGAAACGCTGCGCTTGTCAGTAGATGAAACAAAATCGTTTGTTAAATGGGAGGGTGAAACTCCATCTTTTGTTTCTGGTTTAGCTAATACTGAAGGGCCATACTCTCACAGTCAGATCCTTGAGGTTCTTGCTGGCGAAGATTGGACTCCTACGGGTCAAATGGATATTTAATTATGGCATTATCCCACTCACCAAAAATAGTTACTGATGGTTTAATTCTCTGCTTAGATGCGGGGGATGGTAAGTCGTATTCAGGGAGTGGTAATACTTGGACTGATAGAAGTGGTCAAAATCGAAATGGTACTCTTAAAAATATGGAGGGTTCTGATTTCGACGGTAGTGATAAAAGTGGAAGCCTAACTTTCGGTGGTACAGATGAAAAAGTAGAAATAGATCATTTTGATTATGATAGAACTAATTTTACTGCGGAGGCTGTGGGTAAATTTAATGCTAACCATACAGATTGGCGAAGTGTTTTTTTCTCTAAATGGCAGACTGGTGCAGGAGACAATAATGAATGGTTTTTTGGGGGTGATGGCGCTAGTGGTCCAAGCGTAATAGTAGCGGCGTTTGAACCATATGGAGGAGGATCAGCCCATTTATTACGAACATCTTATAATTATGTTGTTGGTACTTTATATCATATCTCAATTACTTTTAACAACGGAGAGGCTAAATTGTATGTCAATGGAAATCTAGAAGATAGTGATACATGTAATTTTACAGAAGTAAGAGCTTATTCTGGTCAAAAATTTAATATTGCAGGGTTTTATTCTAATTACTACACTCTCTGCACTATTTACCTCGCAAGGATGTACAACAAAGCTTTAACAGCAGATGAAGTCCTCCAAAACTACAACGCCACAAAAGGTAGATTCTCATAATTATGGCTATAGCATATCAACCAAAAATAATAACAGATGGGCTTGTCCTCTGCTTAGATGCGGGGGATCGTAAGTCGTATGGAGGTAGTGGCACTACTTGGTATGATAGAAGCGGGAATGGTAATAATGGCACTCTGACTAATGGCCCTACTTTCGATTCTGCAAATGGTGGTTCATTAGTTTTCGATGGCAGTAATGATTATGTGGGTTATGATGTTGATGATTTATTTAACGATACGCAGAATTTTTCCATAGAGTATTTTATAAAAATTAATAATAGCTCAAACAATCTTTTATATGGTTATAATGTAAATAATAACAGGATATACTCTGGCACATATCAAGGGTATTGGGATATTGGTTATGGAGGCACTACATGGACGAGTAGCGCTGGTGGTAAGCAAGCAGTTACACAGGGTTGGCATCATATTACTGTAACAGTGAGTAGTGGGGTTTGCAAAATATATGTAGATGGTATAGCAAATAATAGAACAATTACAGATACAAGTGTAACTTATGTTTCGGGTCAACTATACATGATAGGTGCTTTCAATTATGGAAGTGGAAGCACTGGCTCATTTTATAGTAACTACAGTCATCTTAATAATTGTGCTAATTTTAAAGTATACAACAAAGCCTTAACAGTCTCAGAAGTCCTCCAAAACTTTAACGCTCAAAGAGGTAGATTTGAAATATAAGATATGGGAGCTTCAGTATTACATAACACATTCGGAATGTTTGAGAACGGGGATCTGCATAATGGATCTCAGGGTTTCTCTTGGGCTAGTGAGTATGTATCTTCTGGTGGGCCTTTACCCAATAGAGATAACGGTTATTTAAAAATCAATGGAGGTAACGGAAGTTCAGCTGTTGGTACTGATAAATTTTATCCAGATATTAGTGATGATGGTGAAACCTTACTCAAAGAATACCAACAAATAACCTACGTTAAAACTTTGACTTTAGATAGTAATGGTAATCAATCTGGGGGTCATATTGGTATGTTTCCATATGATGAAGATAATTATAGAATAGATCAAAGAAGTTTAGGTGGAAGAGCTAATACATATCTTTCTAGAGATTTAACTGCTGGTGACTCTTATGCTTATGTCTCCAGTAATTCTGGTTGGGATACTAGATCAACTTATTATTATAGACATCTTGTACTATATCCAGAAGATCACCCAAAATACTATAGAGCGCATAGATATAGTAGAATAGGGTATGGCCAGTATAACATTTATTATAGTAATGCTGGTCCAGAATTGACATCTGAAGGTGATTATAAACTAACATTGGTCAATTCATCAGACAGTCCAGTTACTTTTCCTAATATTGGTTATGATACTCCATCAGGGACTCCTGTTTCAAATGGTAGAGCGGGAGCAACTTATATGTATGGAAATTATATGCATACTTATCCAACAGATTGGACTAGAGCACATGTTACATATACAACTATGGGTAATTTTGGTGATGGAAATTACATGCCTTGGGGAGTTAAATATCTTAAATTTTTAATATTAAGAAACCACACATATAGAACAGGCCCAAATGATGGTAGTTTTGCTATAGCTAATATGTTTGTTGGCCCCAAAATGGGGGGTAAAGATTACTCACAAATATTCTCATGAATAATCCACAAATAATCAAAGAAGAAGTAGATGAAAGTGGCGACAAAACCCTTGTCATTACTACATTTGACGATGGCGAGGTTATTTTCGTAGAATTGGACGAATCGTAATTAAAATAAGTGTAGAATAGAATATAATGTCAAATATAGTAATAGATCCAAGTTCAGGGATTCTTGAGTTTAATACAGGAACTACTTATGGGAGTGCATTTGACAACTCTCTTGTGGGAGCTGCTCGTCTAGAGTTTAAAAATAGTGGCCAACTAGCTTTAACTAGTTATGGTACAGGAGTTTCTGAAAAGCTTACGATTGATGGATCTAATGGTAGATTGTTTACTGTAGACAATGAAGTTACAGGTTCGATTTTTTCTGTTAATGACGCTGCTGGGCTACCTATTGTAGAGGTTTTTAGTGATGATAGGGTTGTCATGGGGGAATTTGCCTCTGATGCCTTAGTCGTTAGTGGTAGTTCTGTTCAAGTCACAGGTTCGCAAATTGCTTCTCAATCTTGGGTAGAGGATCAAGGCTACGCAGTCCCCAACCTAAATGAAGGTCGTTTATTTGTTGGTAATTCTAGCAATGAGGCTGTAGCAGATGATACTGTTTTTGTTGATATTGCTTCTGGCAACGTTGGTATAGGAACAACTAGTCCATCGCAAAAGCTACACGCAGTAGGAAGTCAAGTTAGATTGGATGGAAATGGTGGAGGCTTTTATAAGCATACATTAGCAGGTGCGTTTCGGGCTGCTTTCTACGATGACGGAGCAACAACTAAAATTTTCGCAGACGGTGATGGTAGCAATCCACACATGACATTTAATGCTGGCAACGTTGGTATAGGAACAACTAGTCCATCGCAAAAGCTACACGTAGTAGGAAGTCAAGTTAGATTGGATGGAAATGGTGGAGGCTTTTATCAGCATACATTAGCAGGTGCGTTTCGGGCTGCTTTCTGCGATGACGGAGCAATAACTAAAATTTTCGCAGACGGTGATGGTAACAATCCACACATGACATTTAATGCTGGTTTGGTTGGTATAGGAACAACATCTCCTGAAGACAAGTTAGATATAGTAGGAAGATTAAGGATAAGTGATCATAAAACGGCTAATACTAATAAAACAAATAGAATTAGAGGTGAACATTATAACATAGCAGAGGAGCCTCATACGTTCATGTTTATGAACAGTTTCTCTACATCTAGTCATTTATATATTGGAGGAGGGTCATCCATTGAAAACGCTGCTACTTCATTAAAGTTTTTCACTGCGGCAAATAATACAACTGTAGCAGGTACGGAAAGAATGTGTATCGACTCTTCTGGCAACGTTGGTATAGGGGTTACTAATCCAGATTCTTCTCTTCATGTCACCACAAATTCGTCAAGCGGAACATTTAGATTAAGCCCTCAAAATGGAACTTATGAAGAGTATAGATTAGACATCGTAACACGAGCGGTAGATAATGGAGCTTTGACCATGAAGCTCAAAGACAACACGTTCTTAAAAACTTATGGTTTTTATAATTTAACTGGGATATCTCACGGTGTAGCTGGATACGAAGATTTACTGCACTTAAAAAACACTGGCAAAGTTGGTATAGGAACAACTAGTCCACAAGAAAAACTTGACGTTGATGGGCACATTAAATCAGAAGGATTGCATATCGGAACACCGTATGCAGGTAAGTTGTCAATATCAGGTAATTTTAGACATTCAGATGGTGGTGGGATAGCCTCTCTGATTTACAACTCCGAATCCTCATCTGGTGAACGCCCATCTGGTCTTAATGTTCGTGCAGGTGTAAATGGTTATAATTCTTTCTCACTTTATGCTGTAGATCGTAACGCTAATCCGATTTTACTCGCACATGGAAACGGAAATGTAGGTATTGGAATGTCTTCTACATCTTACCCTTCCGAGAAGTTAGAAGTGATAGGGAACATTAAGGCTAGTGGTTTCATTAACTACGCCGCGAAAACAGTCGCGGAAACCAACGCAATGACTGGCATGGTCGCAGGGTCGTCAGTCTATGTTACTGACGAGACGGGCGGCTCTGTCATGGCTACTTATGACGGTACTAATTGGAGACGCTCGACTGATCGAGCAATAATTTCTTAACAACAACAAAACATATAAAAAATGACAAATACATATAACTGGATAATCAGTGCGATGGATAGATATCCAACGCAAAATTCATTAACTGGAGTAATTCACACAATCCATTGGCGTATGACCGCCATCTCAGACCAAACGGGAGAAGATGGTAACCTTTACACTGCCGATACCTATGGTGCTTGCTCACTAGGAGAAGCTCAAGCTGAAAATTACATTGAATACGAAGATCTCACACAGTCAACTGTAGAAGATTGGCTTGAAAGTACTTTAGATGTCGCGGAAATTAAGAGCGGCCTTGATAGTAAAATCGACAAATTAATAAACCCGACAAATTTAACAGACTCACCTCCTTGGTTGAGTATTAACGAAGATTTTAGTTGATAACAGGGTTAATACCTATTATTATTAAGTAACTATGAACGAAATTAAAATTTCTTTAAAAGAGAACGAAACTAACGTACTTCTACAACTCATTGATTTTGCAATCAAGGCTCAAGGTCTTCAGGTTGCTGAAGCTGGATCTTTTCTTGCTGCCAAAATTAAAGAACAAGCTGAAGCTCAACTACCAAAACCCGAGGCAGAACCTTCAATTCAGGAGGAATAAGGGTGCGCTTTTCTGGCAAAACTAAAATCGTTAAAGAAGTCCAAGGTAAACTTGGTCTTAAAGCTGACGGGATTGATGGCCCCGCTACATGGAAAATGATTTGGGAGAATCTGATTCATGATGATAAAGGTGAGCCAGAAAAGCCAGAGCCTCCAGCTCAAGAATTCAAAGAGGACTACCCTGAAGTTTATAAAGCTTCTCCAAACCAATCTGGAACGATCAAACCTAAGTATGTGGTTCTGCATCATAGCAGTGGAAGTCATGATGGTACTCGCTCATGGATTTTAAATGCTGCATCGAAGGTTAGTTATCACTATCTTATTGCGCCTGATGGATCTCGTACGCAATTTGTCTATGACAAAAAAAGAGCTTGGCATGCTGGGAGATCTTCTTGGAAAGGTGTAAGCGGTTTAAACGGTCACAGTATTGGTATCTCTTTTTATGGAGATACTAACAAACGCACACCAAGCGCGGTCGAAATTGATTCTGCTGCCAAGAAATGCAAATACCTTATGGATAAATTTGGCCTTGGAGTAGAAAATATTCTATCGCACAAAATGATTGCTCCAAATAGAAAGAATGACCCTTCAGATGAAACCTACGAAATGGTCATTAAACGCATAAAAGAGCTTTAAAAGTGAATGAAGAGATATTTAATATTAATGTGAGCCGTCACGACATCTTTGACTATGTTGTCTCTAATTCTGTTTATGACCCAGTAGAGAAGTGTATTGATGCTACAATTTATGAGACATATGTAGATCACATTTTTAATATTAGAGATCAAGAATACGTCAATCAAGACAGAGACTATATTTACTTTTATAAAGAACTTTTTAAATTAAAGGCAAAAGCTCCTGACATGCATACCTCAGAGATACTTAGGTTATGTGAAGAAATAGAGGAAATATCTCCTAAGACCGTTAAATTGTGAAAAACAGTTGACACGGTTTAAAATATCCTTATACTAAGACCATATATGGAATACGAAGAACTAAGTAAATTAGTGATTGAGTGGGGAGAAAGTAAAGGAATTTTAGATTCTTCTACCCCACTTCGACAACTAGATAAAACGCAAGAAGAGCTTGATGAAACAAGAGAAGCTTTAAAAAAACTAAATGATTTTGATTATCAGCGTGATCTGATGGAAGATATTGGAATGCCTACTCCAACTAAAGAGGATATTCTTGCAGAAGTTAAAGATGGCATTGGAGATATGTTAGTGACTATTGTTTTACTCGCTAAGATGGTGGATCTGGGAACCACAGACTGTTTAAATGCAGCTTATGATGTAATTAAGGGTCGTACTGGTAAGATGGTGGATGGACAATTTGTAAAAGATTAACGATGAAAAAAGCAAATAAAACTTACGAGGCTAAAAAGAAGATTAGGCGCAAAGGAGTTCATGCTAAAAGCAAGACCTCTAAGAATAAAAACTCTACGAACTACAAAAAACCCTATAATGGGCAGGGTCGATAATTCCCTGCCCCCTAGCTTGGTGTAATAAGCTATACAAACAAAATATTGTTATGGATATTATTGAGATTATTACATCATTCGTTGAAGATCAGGCTTGGTTTAACTGGGCTTGTGCCATTATTGCTGCGGCTAGTGCATTTGCCGCTGCTTCCCCAACCCCAAAGCAGGGGACTTGGCTGTCGAAAGCTTACAAAATCGTAGATTTTCTCAGCATTAATTTTGGTAAAGCTAAAGATAAAGGCGATAAATAACGCATCATAATTTATGCAATTGAGCCGTGAGGATAATTTTCTTATCAATTGTTACATCTCTTTGCTGTTACTCAGCCATTTCTAATAAAGGCGAGGTAAAAGAAAAAGAGGAAGACAAAAGCGGGGATAAACATAAATCATTTTAAATAATTTAAAAGCCGTCCTTCGGGACGGTTTTTTTATGATTAGCTATTGACTTTTCATACATTCTAGTTAGAATTAGTCAATGAACATGGAGCCAATCAAAGGTGTTGTTGAAACTCATGTAAAGGGCTGGGGTAAAGAGATTTGGGTTACAAATAATGAACTTTACTGCGGCAAACTCCTAAAGTTTAATAAAGGAGCGGAGTTTTCTATGCACTATCACATCAAGAAAGAAGAAACTTGGGCTGTAATAAAAGGTAAACTCCTTTTAAAATACTATGATTTGAGTAATGCAGAAGAAAAAGAAATGATCTTGCAGCTTGGCGACACAGTTCATTTAAAGCCATGCATACCTCATAAACTCGTTGCTATAGAAGAATCTTCTGTATTCGAAGTAAGCACCCAACATTTTGAAGAAGACTCTTACAGGGTTCAAAAAGGAGATTCTCAGAAATGAAAAAGATCCTTGTTATTGGAGAGTCATGTTTAGATATTTTTACTTATGGGTCTGCTGATAGACTATGCCCAGAAGCTCCAGTTCCTGTTTTCAAGCAAGAGGATTCAGTGACTTTTATGGGCATGGCCTTTAACGTCCATAGAAATGTCATTGCTTGCCTTGATGATTTAGGCGAAAAAGCAGAGGTAGAGATTAAAAGTAATAGAAGCGCTGGAGCAAAAGTTAGATATATTGACTCCAATTCTAATCAAATGTTTTTGCGCGTTGATTCAGACGAGTATACAGAGATTAATAAATTAAAGTTGCGTGAAGCGGAGGTGTGGTCTTATGACGCTGTGATTGTTTCTGATTACAACAAAGGATACCTGACAGACAAAGATTTAAAATATATTGCAGATAACGCTCAAATGTCTTTTCTAGACACTAAAAAGAAATATAATTCAAAGTGGGCTGATTCATTTGATCTGATTAAAATCAACGAAAAGGAATACAAAGAAAATGGATTTAAGGGTATGGAGATGAAAAACCTTATTGTTACTTCGGGGGGCGAAGGATGTAGGTTCAGAGGAAAAAAATACCCTTTAAAATCTGTGGCTCAAGTAAGAGATGTGAGTGGTGCTGGCGACACTTTCCTTGCTGCTTTTACGACTAACTATTTGTTTAATCAAAATATAGATTTAGCTATTGAGTATGCTCAGACTTGTTGTAGCATCGTCGTTAGTAAAGCAGGAACAGCAACGATATGAATCACCCTAAAATAGTTAATACAACTAAGATCATGCACCATTTTTCGACGGGAACGAAAAAGATGGCTTTTACTAATGGTTGCTTTGACTTATTCCACGCAGGTCATGCACACCTTCTGAAATCAATTAAGGAAGATTTACCTGATGATTACGAATTAGTTGTTGGCGTGAACGGAGATGAAAGCGTTAAGCAAAATAAGGGTTCAGAAAGACCTATTATTAGCCAAGAACAGAGAGCCTTTCTTGTAGCTTGTCATGAGTGCGTTGACCATGTTTTTGTTTTTAATGACCCAACAGTTTCTGGCTACCTGAGACACTTCAAGCCCTCCCGTTGGTATAAGGGTGGAGATTATAATGTCGCGACTCTTCATCCCTCTGAGAAGGCATCGTGTGGCCAAACAAAGGTATCTTTTGTCCCATTCTCTGAGGATATAAGCGCCACGAAAATTATAACAAAAATTAAAGAACTATGAGAACTTTTATCGTAGACATTGATGGGACTATTTGCACAGATAGTCGGGGCAGATATGAATTAGCTCGCCCTATGAAAACGCGCATTGATTATTTTAATAGCTTGTTTGATAGTGGTAATACAATTATTTACTGGACTGCCAGAGGAGCTAACTCAGGAAAAGATTGGTCAGATTTTACAAAGAAGCAGCTTGAAGGGTGGGGGGTCAAATATACTGAGTTAAAAACAGATAAACCAGCGTATGATTTCTGGATTGATGATAAGGCATATAATGGGAATAGGTTCTTCGATGAACTTTATTTTTAAACATTAAAGAGCATTTAATCACCCCCCAGAAGATGCCCCCGCCGCCTCCAATGCAGTTAGGCGCTCATTTATCGATTCATCGTCGAACCGTGGGACAAATAATACAATATAATCTTCATCTTTTTCAATTTCAATAATATTTTGGTCTTCTAATGTGCTACCATCCTTATCTTTCCGTCTAGCTATAGATTTTATTCCGATCATTCCATTTGCTCCAGTTGAAGTATTTCGAGTGAAATCATCTGTATTAAGTCCTGTTGCATTAATTATTGAATAAACTTCGTCAGAAGCGTCTATCAAGTCATGGTTCACATTGTTTTGCTTCCCTAGTTGTTCAAAACCTCTATAGTAAACGTGAATATTTTCTCTTACATAAAGTTCTTTAAGTTCGAAGCCCTTAAAATCAGCTAAATCCATGTAGACGTAACTGTTTTCTCCGTTATTTCCTGCTGATGCGGGTAAAGTTTCAGGGGCCAAGGTATCTACTTCATTTTCTACAATAAAATTCCTAAAAGTCAGTGAATTAGATTTATTATAACTTCTGATAATTTTCGCTGCAATTACTTCCCCACTTTTTCGATTTCTTTGTATTTCTATAGAGTATTCAATTTCCTCACCTTCGGCATGAGTATGCTTTAAGTCTTCAACTTTAATGCGAGGAATTGAAGCATTATCGCTAGTCTTACCATCGAAATCATCCGTTGTCATATTCGCATGATCGAAGATATAACCCTCGTTGAATTTAACCTCAACTGTATCTCCCAGCTGCTTTATCTCTGGGAGGAAAGGAGTTGAATACAAAATAAATGAAGCGGCATTTGCTCTATTACCTTGAACGTGGTAAGTTTGCGATAGCGGCTTGTTCGGATCTTCAGCCATTACTTACATAGAATATTTATAACCTCTCCGTTTTCACCAAAAAAGTAGAGATGGTCAAAATAGTCAAAATTATTATAGTTTACGCATTTAATCTCCTTCTCTGGAGAATCAGGACTCCTACCTAAGAAATATTTTTTTCCTCCAGCCTTCAGGCTACCATCAGGCCAGAGGAATTGCTTCTCTGCAAAAAAACAATCTTTTAGCTGGGTGTTGTGCCACGTTTCGATGTAAGCAAATTCGTTATCGAAATCATGTCTTTTGGTTTCGATTTCTAATTTCTTTTTAACAATCGTTTTCACTAAAAGATTTTATAGAAAAAATATATAAAAATCAATTATTCTTTTTCTTCTTTCTCTTCTTCTTTATATTTCCCCTCTTTTTTCATCTTTTCGATGATTTTCTTTTGGAGAGCAGGTGGAAGTTTTTTTTGCTTTTCAGTAAGTTCTCCCTTGCTATCGTCCATCATCATAGCTCGCATTTTGCCATATTGCACAGCACAAGCACTATAAGTCTCCTTATCTCCCATCCCAGCAGTATCTGTAAAAGTTTTGTCTTCCATAGCACACATGCTCATGTAAGACTTGTAAACTCCAGCTTCTGCTTGAGAATACTTCTTGGCGATGGTGACTTCCATTTCTCCAGCATCATTGACGCTGGCCTGACTTTCTAAAGGATTTTCAAAATTGTCCATAGTATAATTGGGTTATACTATTATAATACACTATAAACACAAATTAATGGAAAAAGTAGCTTTTTTGAACTTAACAATGAATTCCTTTTACCACAATCGCATTTGGGAGGAGTTTTTTAATCAGGGGAGCAAAGACTGCTTTAATCTTTATTTGCACTCAAAACATCAAACTAAGCACTCATTCTCTAATCACTGCATAAAAAATACTGTTCCCACAGCTTGGGGTCACTTTTCGTTAGTGGAAGCTACAATAGAGTTAATGAAAGCGGCTCTAGAGGATAAGGAGAACGAATACTTTACCTTAATTAGCGATTCTCATTTCCCACTGCATGATTTAAATACCACAGTAGACCTGATCAAAAAAAAGTATAAAAAAATGACTTTTGCCAAACATTTTAGTTTTCACACAAAAGTTAAGAGCCAAAAGCTTTTCAAGGAGGGGATAAAAGGTTACGATTTTGGTGAGTATAACGCTGTTTGCCAGTTTTTTGTTTGCCGAAGAAAAGATGTGGAAGTATTTATTGAGACTTTTGAGTACTGGTCTCAGTTCTTTGTGAAAGAAAAAGTTATCTTTGCTGATGAGTTTTATTTTTGGGGAATAGCGAAGCAGTTAGGAATGGACTTTGAAATGGGCCAAGCAACCACTTATTCTGATTGGAGTGTTAGAAGAGACGAGAGAGGCCAGCAAGATAGAAACCCAATGGTTTTTAGAACATTAACAAATCACATGCTTGATTCTTATCGTAATTCAGGGTATGTATATGTTAGGAAGATAATGCCAGATACATTTATCACGGCAAATCCATTTAAATATTGATAAAATATGAAAAATACAGTAGAATTACTTGGACACTATGGATCTGATGAGGTCATCGCTTGTAGCGCATGGACTTCAACAAGTAGAGAGTTGGATGAAAAGAAAAGAGAGAGAATTCCGAAGCTCATCGACATGCTTTGGAGCAACGGACACGAAACTCCCTTTGAGAAAGGCAGTGTTCACTTTCTTGTTGACTGTGACATCGCTTCTCACATTCATTTACTCAAGCATCGTATTTCTTCACTCAATGCTGAGTCGGCTCGCTACAAAGAGCTTAAGGAAGATAAAATGTTTATTCCTGAAGATTGGCCAGCTTTTTGGCAGGAAATGTTAGTGTCTTATACACAAAAAGGGAATGAGCTTTACCACCAATGCATCGCTGAACTTGAGCCAGAGTTAGGGCGTAAACGAGCAAAGGAATCCGCACGGTTCTTTAAAACTTACAATAGTCGCATCCAAGCAGACGTTCAATTTAACATGAGAAGCTTTGCCAACTTCCTAAAACTTAGGAATAGTGAACATGCTCAGAAAGAAATTAGAGAAATCGCTCAAAAAATGCTTGACTTGGTTGAGAATATCGAAGAGAATCCATTTAAGCACACTTTAAATAGTTGGCGCAAAACATTATGAAAAAAGCAGTAATATTATCAGTCCTCGTCGTCCTAACTTCATTATTAACCCACCGTGTAGTAAAGGCGTATGTTTCTCGCGCCTCAGATTATCCAGATTATCCAAACGGGCCGACTGTAAACGGTCAGGATTTGTATACTAATAATCTTACGGCTACATTTTATACGTCTGCAAGCATGGACAGAGATAGTCGATTTTCAGGGACATCTGTTAGGTTTCATCCAAATGGTAAACTTCTAGTTAAAGCTGGGATTAAAGACGGTAAACTGCATGGGCCGTTTGACTCATGGCATGAGAATGGACAAAAACACATATCTCTAGTTTGGATGAATGGTAAGAAAGTTAAAAATTTTAAAGCATACCATCCTAATGGAAAACGTATTTCGGGTGATGAACAAGAACTCGCAGAGAAAGTTTTTGGTGGTGTAATCACGGCAGAGTAATTTTAATCTTTAATAAATTATGCAAATTAAAAAAATTGAACTTCGCTCTCTCCAGCAAGTTCGCACTTACGAGTTGGAGGACGGAGATATTATTGATAACTTTGGTTCTATAGAAAGATTCCAGAAGATCCTTGATGATTCCGAACAACCTACAGAGGAGGAAAATGAAATGTTATCTAACATTCTGAGCGAATGCCCAGTAGAAGTAGATAATATTATGGGTGGTATTGAAGAATCGTTTTTTGAATACGAATAAATTAGGGGTAATACCATCATGAAATACGCATATATTAAGGCTGTTGTCAATAATGAGAAGAGAGGTAATGGTGCGCTTGTCTATATTCAGATTAGTTCTGATGACGATAGACACTTTCTCTTCACAGAAGATGAACTTAAAAAAGCGGAAGCTCGCGCTAGAAAGAACCCAGAAGACCTTGAAGTGCGCGATATAACTTTTATTAAAGATTGATAATCCTCTTGACAACTTGGATACAAATAGTGTAATAACAATTCATGAAGATTACAGGTAAGCAGGAAGTAGAAATTGAGATTTCCCAAGGCCAAAGACACTTGATTGCTCTTGATTATATTTCAGAGGTATTTGATTGGGACTCAGATTACTTTATTGAGGATGGTTGGGTAATTAAGCGTGATATAGCTCACACCTCACACTCATTTGAGATTAAGAATAAAGTGAGGGAAGCGAGCAAGCGTGATCAATGCTTGTATGACATCTTTAAGACTTTGAAGAGGCAGGTTTTTTAACCTTTAAAATATATCTTCCTCTATCTCCTCTATCTCCTCTATCTCCCATATCTCCTCTATCTCTTCTATCTCTTCTATTGGCAAAGGTTTTAGGGCATCAAACTCCGCTTTGGTCATCTCTACGATCAGACCTAATGAAATAGGATCAGCCA
>Ga0208791_1000508_pt1 | contig 17209 bp, 36 predicted proteins | sample 11_taG_FD_184084 | JGI IMG/M metagenome (GOLD analysis project Ga0208791, IMG submission 184084) | Marine viral communities from the Subarctic Pacific Ocean - 11_ETSP_OMZ_AT15265 metaG (SPAdes) (version 2) | ecosystem: Environmental > Aquatic > Marine > Oceanic | place: Pacific Ocean | collected...
ACTCAAACAAATACAGAGTCTGTTACATCTCCTACTGGTTTAAATGTATTAGAGTTTAATACAGCAGTAGATAATTTATTTATGTATTCCAACACAAGAGATTTAAGAGTATATAACGAAGCATTAACAGACGCACAATTACAAACATTAACAACTTTATAATATGAAAATTAGTAAATACGAGTTTAACTCACAATCAGACGCAGAATCTAAAATAGCTGCTTTACCACACTCAACAGACGAAGATGGTAACAACTACCCTACGCACAAACACACTATTGTCAAATTAGGACACATAGTAGTAGAGCAAGGAGAATATGATGGACATGGTAATGAAACTAAAGCACCTGTATTATCAGACAAATATTGCGTGGATGTACTATGGAAAGATTTAGAAGAAGTAGATGAAGATGGGAATGTTACTGTTGACCATCCCTATGGTTGGAAGTCTAAAGCTATTGATTTAGATGATGAAGGAGTACACGGATTTTTTGGAGTTAAATATCAAGATAATAAACTATAATGCCAATACCAAAACCTAAACCAGCAGAAAAACAAAGCGATTTTATGATTCGTTGTGTACCTATGCTTACACCTTATCACAAAAAAGACCAAGCTATAGCTATATGCTATGATGCTTTTAATAAAGTAGAATTAGAAAGTTATAATGATTATCCTGATGGTGCTGTAAACAATGCTAAAAGAGCTGTTGAATGGAAAAAAAAGAATGGTAGTGATTGTGGAACGCAAGTTGGATGGACAAGAGCTGGACAATTAGCAAGAAGAGAAAAAATAAGTAGAGATACAATATCAAGAATGGCAAGTTTTAAAAGACATCAACAACATAAAGATGTACCTTATTCAGAAGGATGTGGAGGATTAATGTGGGATGCTTGGGGTGGAAGTGCTGGTGTTAATTGGGCTATAAGTAAACTTAAAGAAATAGACAAAAAATGACAAAAATAGGAGAAGATACAAAGCTAACATTAGACTTAAAAACTATAGGAATGATAGTAGGTTTTACAATAAGTTTAGCTACTACTTACTTTACATTAAAGTCTGAAATTGCATTAGCTATGGAATTACCTGAAGCTGAAGTATCAAAAATAGAATTTTCTTATAAGGATGAACTTACAAGAAAAACCTTAGAGAACGCTGTCAATGATATGAATACAATCAAAGACGACGTTAAAGAAATAAAAGAACATCTTGATAAAATGGATGAGAGATTATATGAAATATCTAAAAAATAAATTATGTGTAGCGATTGCCCTATTTGCTTTTTCTGTAACTCATAGCCAGTCTTATAAAGACGACATAAGTGTTGTCTTATATACTGCTAAGTTTGTTAATGACGACTTCTCTTTAAAACCTTTTAGAGAACACAATATCAATACCTTTTATTTAGAAAAAGACAAAGAAGTATTTGCTAATGAAAAAATTATATTTCTTCCAACTATCTGTCTTTATAACAATGGAGAGTTAATTGAAAAAATAGAAGCTGGTATTTCAATGGAATTACCAAAAAGCACCAAAGAAAGATTACAAGAATATATAGACGAATTATTAGAAGATAGATTTTGAAAGCACTTATACTACTTTTACTATTAGAAATACCATTCGATAAACAATTACATACTGTTAGCGGTATGTTTAGTAGTTCAGTAGGTTATGAGTATGTTTGGGAAAGAACAAAAGACAGAAAAAAATCTGTTATAGGAGGTATAGCTACTTCTATATTGGTAGGAACTTTAAAAGAATTAATAGATTCTAAACAATCAGGTAATAAGTTTGACCATCAAGATTTAGTTGCAACTGCAATAGGAGGTACTATTTTTACATTAACTATAAATATATTAAACAAATGAGAAAAATATTATTAGTATTATTATTAATTAGTTTTAACACACAAGCTCAATTGCTAAAGAAGATATTTAAGTATTCTACAGCTTACGGAGCATATAGTCAAAGCAACTCTATACAAGGGAATAAAACATTTTATGTAACTCAATCAAGCGAGTTAATAGAAACAACACAAAGAAACCCAGCAGACGAAATAAAAACATTTGGATTTAGAAAACTTGCACATTTTGGTTATGAAGATAAAGAAAGGTTCTATGATGGAGAAGAACAAAACAATAGTTTAAATTCTAACATAGGAAATGTAAAAGGATTAGAATATTTATTTGAATACCAAGAAGGTAAACAACAAGGCAGAGAATTTAACAATAAACAATTCTTTGTTCGTTATTTATCTAAATGGTGGATAGCCAAAGCAGAGGCTAATAAAAACGAGTTAGTTGACATAGACTACAAATCAGCAGATTTAAGAGTTAGAATACCTTTAGGAAAGAAACTATCTTTAAGTTTAGGTGGTGTATATAGAACTTATGATAAAGCATACGGAGTTAATCCAATACAAAAGTATTTAGAGGATAATGCTTGGTATACATTAAGCTATGAGTACTTTAATCATACAGACCAAGTATATGAATGGGAAAGTTTATCTACAGGAGAAACAGGATATGATTACTTTTGGTATGATGCAGAAGGTACTTTGTTAAGTAATTCTGATTTAGATTACAGAAACAACATATACGGACAATTAGTAAACCAATACAACGCTGAACAATTAGCACTTATAGGAAGTTTCGCTGATATATCAACAGTTATCGGTTTAGATTTTTATCATTACAGAAAAAACTTCTGGTTACACGCTTACGGAAATATATTACCTCAACATACATTACATAAAGGAGACGAAAGATATTCTTACGGAAACTTCATAGGAAAAGATAATTGGATAGATTACAAATATGGAGGAGTATTTGGAGTCAAGATAAGCAAGAAATTAGGATTATTTAGTGAGATAACTATGCAAAGATATTGGGATAGAGAAATTAAAATTATTAAAGCTGGCATTAACTTTAAATTATAATAGATGACAAAGAATTTTACTAAAGAAGAATTTGATTGCAATGACGGTAGCGAGATGCCTATAAATGTTTATCATAATATAGTTAAGGTTGCTAATCAATTACAATATTTAAGAAATGAGTTGGGTAAACCAATTCACATAAATAGTGCATATAGGTCAGAAGAATATAATGCAAAAATAGGTGGAGTAAAAACATCACAACATATTATGGGAAGAGCAAGTGATATAGCTGTTAAAGGAATGACACCTTTAGAAGTTTATAACACAATAGAAAGACTTATAGAAAACGGAGATATGTTACAAGGAGGTTTAGGTTTATACGACACATTTGTTCACTATGATATTAGAGGAACAAGAGCAAGATGGGATTATCAAAAAAAATTATAATATGTTATTAGGATTTAGTTTTACAGTAGATAGAGGTTTATTATTTGGTTGGGAATATTACCCAGCATTAGACGAAGAAGACAACGAAGAGTTAAATATTTATTTAATATTTATTTGTATTCACTTTAAATGGGGATATGAAGAAGAAATTTAAAGATACAAAAGTAGGTCAGTTCTTGCTAAACAATGGTTCAGGCATAGTAAACACTCTTGGAGATGCATTACCTGATTCTGGTGTTTTGGGGTTAGTTAAAGGGCTTATAGACAAAGACGAGTCATTACCACCAGAAGATAAAGAAAAGGCTTTAAAACTGCTTGAAATGGATATGGTAGAGATGCAAGAGATATCTAAGCGTTGGAGTAGTGATATGACAAGTGATAGTTGGTTAAGTAAAAATACCAGACCTATGACACTTATATTTTTAACTGTTTCTATGGTATGTTTAATATTATTAGATAGCTTCAACATTAACTTCGAAGTAAATACTGGTTGGGTAGATTTACTTAAATCTCTGTTAGTAACTGTTTATGTAGCATACTTCGGTTCTCGAGGTGTAGAAAAGTTTAAATCAATTAAGTAGCCAGATAAATTTGAATATTCTTCAGATATCTTTATATTTCTAATTTAATATTTATTTATGTTGTTATATATATTTATCTTTCTTTATATTTATTTATGTATTTATTTATATAAAAATACTAATAATTAAAAAATGTTAAAGTTATTACTTTTTTTTTTAATAAAAAAATACTATATTTAAACTATGAATATATCAGTAAAAATAAAGAGGTACGATAATCAGAGTGAATATTATGACTTAAAGCTTTCTACATACAAAGAAAGTATTGAAGGTAAATTCACTAAAGAGGACTTACGTTATTTAATTGAGCAAATAGACAATGAAATAATATAATGGCTAAAAAACCATCAAGAAAAACATTAGTTAAAAAACTTGATAAAGTATTTAGTCAATATATAAGAAGAAGATTTGCAGTAAATGAGATAGCTAAATGTGTTACTTGTGGCAAACAAGCACATTGGAAAGATTTACAAGCTGGTCATTTTATGAGTAGGAAACATTACTCAACACGATGGGATGAGATTAATGTACAAGTACAATGTAGTGGGTGTAACGTATTTAGATACGGAGAACAATTTAAATTTGGAATGTATTTAGAACAAGCATATGAAAAAGGAACAGCAGAACTAATGCATAATAAAAGTAGAGAGATAACAAAGTATAGTGATATACACTTAAAAGACTTAATAGAATATTATAATAAATTACTAACTAACTTAAAATAATTTCTTGTTTTGTTTTGTTTTCTGAAAGGGGTTTACTTAGGTAAGCCTCTTTTTTTTATTAATAATTTTGTTAATTAAATTATTTGTATTATATTTACATATAACAAAAAAACAAACAAATGAAATACGTAATTGTAACAAGAGAAGGTAATCAGTCAAGACCAATAGATGACTACTTAAAGGCTTATAAATATGCTTTATTTAACAGATGTATATTACTACAAAAGAATGGGTCTGGTGTAACAGTAGAAATTAATAACTTTAGTAACTTATAATATGAAAAATCAACCTTTTCACGAAACTGTTAGAGACTTATACACTTTTAAAAATATGCAAATAGATGCATTACAAAAAGCATTGTCTAAAGCTAACACAAGAATAACTAATTTAGAAACATTTATATTTGAGTTATGTCATAAAGATTGCCCTGAAGACTACAAAGATATAGTAAAAAACGAAGTGCTAAATGACTTTACAAGAGATTAATTTTCATAACAACTATCAGTTATTAGCTAACTTATTGTTAGAGTTTAACAAAAAGAAACCTAAAGAAGCTGATAAATATATGAAAGCATTAAGTGAAGTTTACTTTTATATCAACTCAATGCACATAGAAAACAGAGAATTAAAATTAAACAACAGTAACATTAAACAAGAAATAAGAAAACAGACTCAAGAATTTTATGAGTTTAAAACAAACGTAAAACAAATAATAAAATAAGATGAATAGAGAAAAATTATTAGAACTGTACAACAAGTACGAATTAACAAAAGATGATGTATATAAACATCAACACTATGTAATTATTACAAGAAAAGGCATAGAAAAAATACAAGCAAAAGAAAACATTACTATAACCTATGAAGTTATAAAGTGTGAAACTAACTTTGCAGTATTTAAAGCAAATGCTTATATTAGTACAAAACCCAACACAACTATAGAAACTTTTGGTTCTGCATTAAAAGGTGGTTCATTTAAGGATGGTAATTGTAATACTTGGTATGTTGCTGAAATGGCAGAGAAAAGAGCATTATCAAGAGCAGTACTTAAACTAACTGGCTTTTATGAGTTAGGAGTATTTGGAGAAGATGAATCAGAAGATTTCAAAAAAGTAAATAAAGAAAAATTAATAAACTTAAATAAATAACAATGGCATCATTAATCAATTTAAACATTAACGTAGAAAATCTACCTAAAGAGAAATTTGTAAAAGGAAAGAAAGGAGTATACTATAACCTAACTATAAGTGTAAACGATGATACAAACCAATTCGGTCAAAACGTATCAGCTTTTGATTCACAAACAAAAGAAGAAAGAGAAGCTAAAAAGCCAAAGCAATACATCGGAAATGGAAAGGTAGTTTGGACTGATGGCAAATGCACTAAAGCACAGCAAGAAGCTCAACCACAAGACAGCGACAACAATGTAGATTTACCATTTTAATATTTGGGAGGGTGTAAAAGCCCTCCTTTTTTTATGACTGAAGAACAGAAAATGTTTATGCAGCTCTTGGAAGAAGAGTGTGTAATAAATACAAATGACATAGTAGAATATCCACCAGTAGCTATATCTATGGGAGAAACAACTATACAAACACTAAACGGAACAAAGACATTACCTATTCCAATTGGAACGTATGGCAACTTTAGTTTTGTACAAGCACCTCCTAAAACTAAAAAGACTTTTTTTATTAGTTTATTAGCTTCTGTATATTTAGGAAACAAAAACAAATTTGGTGGAGATTTAAGAGGACACAGAGATAATAAATGTTTAATACACTTTGATACAGAACAAGGAAAGTTTCACGCTCAAAGAGTATTCCGTAGAGTAGTAGATATGAATCAAGAAACAGATTTAGGTTGTTATCATACTTATGGATTGAGAACTGTAGGATTTAAACATAGAGTAGAATTTATAGAATATTACTTAAAGGAAAAAATAGAGAAAGGTAAAGTAGGATTAGTAGTAATTGATGGAATAGCTGATTTAGTAGCAGATGTGAATAATTTAGAACAAAGCAACCACATAGCACAAAAGCTAATGGAATGGTCTCAAAAGTTTAATTGTCATATTATTACAGTAATACATAGTAATTTTGGCACAGATAAACCGACTGGACATTTAGGAAGCTTTTTAGAAAAGAAAACAGAAACACAAATACAATTAGAAACAAACACAGTAAACAAGGAATGGATAACAGTTAAATGTAAAAGAAGCAGAGGTTATGCTTTTGAAACATTTAGTTTTAAAGTTAACGAAATAGGTCTTCCAGAAATAGTAGGAGATTTATATAATCCCTTAAAAGGTGTAAGTTTTTAATATGACAGAGTTTTTAGAAGCATTAGGTAAATTTCATAAAGAATGGGTAGATTTAGCAAAGAATCTTGGAGCAAAGGATTATGCAGAGGACATAGTGCAAGAAGCCTATATAAAAATGACAAGATACGCTAACAATAAAAAAGTATATAACAATGGTAAATTTAGTAAAGCATATATGTATTTTACTATTAGGTCAGTGTTTATAGATTATATAAGAACCAAAAAAAATATACATAAGATACAAATAGAAGAATTTTACAAAGACAAAGACTTTAACGAGATACCAGAAAAAGATATGCATAAATTTACAGCTACTGATGAAATAAAAAAAGAAGAGGCTTTTTGGAGATTATGTAAGAAGATGGACAAGGAGTTAGATGATTGGTATTGGTACGATAAAAGTATATATGAACTATATAGAGATACAGATTTAAGTATCAGAGGTTTATCTAATGAAACAAAAATAAGCCCAGTCAACATATTTCATACTCTAAAAAAAGGTAAAGATAAAATGAGAAAGAAATTTAGAGAAGACTATGAAGATTTTAAAAACGAAGATTATAATTTAATATGAAAAGCTTAATAAGAAATAGCAACCAAGCAAAGCAAGGTATAGATTTTACAGGAATACAAAACGGTAAAATACATCCTACAGATATTGATGCAGTATTAGAATTTGATAATAAGACATTAATATTAATAGAAGTAAAGAAAAGTAATAATGATTTACCTACTGGGCAAAAATTAGTATTAGAAAGAATATGTGATAATTGGACTAATAAAGAACAAGATAGAAGAGGTATTGCTTTATACGTTACACATAATTTTAATGATGATACAAAAGATATACCTTTAGTAGATTGTATGGTAGAGAGATATTATTTAAATGGTAGTTGGTATACAATAAAGTATTCTTTAAAAGATACTTTAAATAGATTAGGTAAAAACTGGAATATTAAAAAATTAAAGATATGAAACCACCAAAAGACAAACGTACTAAAGAGTATAAAGAATGGAAAGCTAATTACGATAAACAATCAAAAGGATTAGGCGACACTATTGCAAAGATTACAAAAGCTACTGGTATAGACAAAGCTGTAAAGTTTATAGCTGGAGAAGATTGTGGGTGTGATGAAAGACAAATAGCTTTAAACAAAGCATTTAGATATAAAAGACCAAAGTGCTTATTAGAAGATGAATATGTTTATTTAAGAGAATGGTTTGAAAGAGGAAGTACAAGAGTTAAACCACAAGAACAAAAAGAATTATTAAAAATATACAATAGAGTATTTAATGATAAAAAACAAATGTCTTCTTGCTCAAGTTGTATAAGAACAACAATAAATGAATTAAACTCTTTATATAGAACTTATGGAAATTAGACCACGTATTAACGGAAACAAAAAAGTAGCTTACGAGAATATAACCAAGAAAGAAACAAGAGTGCTTGTAATAGGAGACTTACACGAGCCATTTTGTTTAGATGGATATTTAGAACATTGCCAAGAAACTTATGCAAAGTATAATTGTAATAGGGTTGTATTTATTGGAGATGTGATAGATAATCATTACGCTTCTTTTCACGAAGTTAATATAAATGCTGAATATACTGGTAAAACAGAACTTGATTTAGCTATTAAAAAAATAGCAAAATGGTATGAAGCATTTCCTAAAGCACACGTTACAATCGGAAACCACGATAGGCTTATAATGAGAAAAAGTCAAACAAGTTCTATCCCAAAAAAATGGATTAAAGCATACAAAGATGTGTTAGAAACTCCAGAATGGAATTTTGTTGATAGAGTTGTAATTGATGGAGTTCAATATATACACGGAGAAGCTGGAACTGCAAGAACTAAATGTAGAGCTGATATGCAATCAACTATTCAAGGACACTTACACACACAATGTTATACAGAGTGGTATGTAGGACAAAACTTTAAAGTGTTTGGCTCACAAGTTGGATGTGGCATAGATGCGAGTTCTTACGCTATGGCATATGCAAAGAGAGGAAAAAAACCAGCTATTGCTTGTGCAGTAGTATTAGGAGGACATACAGTAATTAATGAACTAATGGAATTATGAAAAAAAAACAATACACAACCAAAGAAAGGTTTAAGATTCTTGAATCTACAGTAGCTACTTTATATGTAGCAATAGACAAATTATCTAAAAGAATAGATGGTGTTGATGATTTTTTAACTAAAGCAACAAAAGATTACAAAGAAGAGTAGTCTATATCAACAAAATTGTTTATATTTACAAAAATAAACAAAATGAAAGAAGTAACATTAGAATATGACAACATAACATTAATAGTTGTCGGCGAATATCAAAAAGGACAAGATGGTAGTTATATGTATCCAGATTTTAGTAGTGATTTTAATTGTTTTAAAGTGTTATGCGGAGGACAAGACATTATAGACATATTAGAACAAGAAGTAATTGATGAGTTAGAAGAACAAGCAATAGAGATAATAGAGGATAAATGGTAGTATTGTTTGATGCTGATAGTTTAGTTTACTCTTCTTGTTGTGGTGTTGATGATATACTTGATGAAGCTATTGGAAAGTTTGATGAGGTATTTATGTCAATTATAAATAGACTTGAAGAAACTTATCAAATAGAAAGAGTGATTACTTTTAACAATAGCAAAGGTAATTTTAGAAAACTATTAGACTCTAACTACAAAGCGAATAGAAAGAAACAAGAACATCCTAAATTGTTAAATAAGATGCACGAAGAAATTGCTGCTATTTATTCTACTAAAAGTTCTTATGGTGTTGAAACAGATGATTTGGTTGCAACGTATTGGAAAACACTAACAGATGAGTTAGGACACAACAACGTAATGATAGTATCACTTGACAAGGATTATAAGCAACTACCTTGCCTTATGTACAACTATCACTATAAACACCAAGAGATAATAAGTATAAGCTATAAGGAAGCCTTATATAACTTCTATGAGCAAATGATAGTAGGAGATAGCGCAGACAATGTAAACTACTGTAAAGGCTATGGTAAGGCATATGCAAAGAGATTGTTTAAAGATTGCAAGACACATTATCAATTTACTAAAAAGACATACGAACTATTTAAAACAATATACAAATCAAAAGCAAATTTAAAATACATACAATGCTATAATCTTTTAAAATTAAGAACAGAATGAGATGGTTTAAACTATTAAAAAAATAATCTAATGAAAAGAGGTTTTAGGAAAATGAAAAGAATAAAGTATGATTATTTAGGTAGAGTTATTAAAAATGCTGCTAACTACAAAGGAAAAAAATTTATAAAACCAACCAATAATAGTAATAAAATTATGAAAAAAGATGATGCTATATTAAAATTAGAAAATGATTTATATAATCCACAGCCTAACGTAAACCATATTGTATTAGAAAAAATATACTCTGGAATATATAAATACAAAGATTACATAATTCAAAAGGTAGATAAAACAATAAAATACAGACCATTTAATTATGATTGGAAAATATATAAAAATAAAAAATATATAATAACAGTACCTACACTTGAAAAAGCAAAACTATATTTTAATAGTATAAAAAAATAAGCTTAACAAAAGATAAGAACAATGAGAGCAAGTCAACCACACTATGAAAACGGAAAAGGATATGATGTTATAGACTTTGTTAAAGACTACAACTTAAACTTCAATAGAGGAAACATTATAAAGTACATAAGCAGAGCAGACAAGAAGAATCACGAACTAATGGATTTACTAAAAGCTAAAGACTATCTCGAAAGAGAAATAGAATATGTACGAAAACGAGGGACTAAAGAATGATATAATATATCAATTTTACTACATCACATTATACGACTACGAGAAAGGAACTGAATTAGACGAATTAAGAATTATCTTATACGACTATGAAGACAAAGAAATGTACTTAGAATGTGAAGGAATTAAATTAGCAATAGAACAAATAGAATTTTTACAATTAATAGAAACAATAATATATGAGAACATCAGAGATTAAAGATTTAGTAGAGGGAGAATTAGGCTACAGAATAGACAAAAATTCAAGAGAAAGACACATAGTCTATGGAAGAGCAATATACTTTAGAATATGTAAAGACAGAACAAACTTATCTTTGCAAAGAATAGGAGAAACACTAAACGTACACCACGCAACAGTATTACACGCATTAAGAAATATATTCCCATCTTTTGAAATGTACAATCCTAAATATATGGATATATACAATAGAATAATAGAAACAGAAGAATATATACCTAAATACAAAAAACTAAAGATACTACAAGAACAACATAGAAAATTAGAAACAAGATTTAGATTCTTAAAAGAATTAAAAATAGACCCTAAATTAAAACCTATTCTACAAACAATACAAGAGCTACCAGAAGAGAAATTCTATGAAGCAGAGAAGAGAATAAAAGGAGTACTTGATAGACTTCAAGAATACTGTGAATAACAATATTAAAGATATTACGTTATATAAAAAATAATTGAACTCAAAGTTTTTCAAATATGGATGGAAGAAAAAATAACGGAGGACATTCTAACGGAGGAAGAAAGCCTAAAGCAGAAGAAGTAAAGTTAATAGAAAGATTAACACCATTAGAACCTCAAGCATACGCAGCACTAAAAAAAGGAATAGAGCGAGGAGAGTTTAAGTTTATACAAATGTTCTATCATTACTATGCTGGTAAACCAAGAGAAACAAAAGACATCACATTAAATACTGAACAACCTTTATTTAATATTGTTGATTAATGTTTGTAGTAACAACTGCAATTAAAAAACTTCTTAAACTTAAGAAAAGAAAAAAGATAGTTCAAGGTGGTACATCAGCTGGTAAAACATTTGGTATACTGCCTATCCTCATAGATAGGGCTATAAGAACTCCTAACGTAGAAATAAGCGTAGTTAGTGAGAGTATACCACATTTGCGTAGAGGTGCTTTAAAAGACTTCCTAAAGATTATGATGATGACCAATCGTTATAATGATATGCAATATAATAAGTCAATGCTTAAGTATAAGTTTGCAAACGGAAGTTACATAGAGTTCTTTAGTGTTGAATCAGCAGACAAGTTAAGAGGAGCAAGAAGACACACGCTATATGTAAACGAAGCTAACAACATTCCTTACGAAGCATACAACCAATTAGCAATAAGAACATCTGGCGATATATGGATTGACTTTAACCCAACCTCATCATTCTGGGCGCATACAGAACTACAAGGCAAAGATGATGCAGACTTTATAAAGCTTACGTATTTAGACAACGAAGCATTACCAGACACAATAATAAACGACATAGAGAAAGCTAAAGAAAAAGCAAAGACATCTACATATTGGAATAACTGGTGGAATGTATACGGACTTGGAGAGATAGGAAGTTTAGAGGGTGCTTGTATAAAAGATTGGAAACCTATTGATTTACCTGACGAGGCAAGACTACTTTGTTATGGAATGGATTTTGGTTATACTAATGACCCTTCAACTTTAATAGCACTTTATAAATATAACAACTCATATATCTTTGATGAGGTCATCTATCAAAAAGGTTTACTTAATAGTCAGATAAGCAACTTACTTAAAACACACGAAGCTAAAGAAATCATATATGCAGATTCAGCAGAGCCAAAGAGTATTGCAGAATTATCAAGCTATGGTCATTTAGTAATGCCAGTAAAGAAAGGTAAAGACTCAATAGTGTATGGTATCAACCTCATCAATCAAAATGAAATATACATAACTAATAGAAGTCATAACTTAATCAAAGAACTACAGAACTACATTTGGTTAAAGAACAAAGAAGGCGAAACACTTAACAAACCTATAGATGCTTTCAATCATTGTATAGATGCGATGAGGTATGCGCTCACTTCACAATTAGAGAATCCTAACAAAGGACAATACTATATATATTAAAAAAGTTATTAATAATTTTGTTAATTAAATAAATAGTTATATATTGCATCAAAACAATAACTATGAAAAAAATTAAACATTACTTGACATTAGCTTTGTTCTCATTTATATTATTAATAGGAACAGTACTATTCTTATCATTAGAATCTATTATACACAACTTAATATTTTAATTATGGATGAGATAGAAATTAAAGACGGAAAGATTACAATTACTAAAGACAACAAGCAAGAAGTATATACACTAAAGGAATATGCAGATATGATATATTACAAAAGACTTTATAAAAGAATATATCAAGTACTTGTTATGATAGGTGTTTTGTTTATACCAGCTATACTTATCTATTTATTTAAATGACAAGAAACGTAAGAGAAGCTATGAGTTGGTGTTTTAAGAATGACATTAAGGTAATAGTAAAACCACTAACAAGAACAAGAAGACCAGACGTTAAATTAGAAATACATAGAGAGGGTAGAATACAAACAGGAAAAGAAATATATAGACAAGATAAAAAGTTAGGAGATAAGATACAAGAATTGTACTTATACTTATATGATACATTAAGATAGTTTTTTGATTTGTTAGTTTAGGAAAGAGGGTTGCTTTATACAAAGTAATCCTTTTTTCGTTTTATAAAAAACACTTTATGCAAGTTGAGATTACTATACCAAGTTCACTAAAAGAAGTTAAGTTAAAAGACTATCAATCTTTATTATTAATAGATAAACCTAATGATGAGGATTTACTTAAATGTATACTTAATGTAAATTCAAAAGAACTCGGAAAGATAAGAGACAAAGACGTTGTATCTTTAAAAGCACATATCAATAAACTATTTGATAAAGAACACGAGTTTATCCCTACGTTTAATTTAAATGGTATTGCTTATGGTTTTATACCAAGCCTTGATGATATTACCTATGGAGAAAATAAAGACGTTACAAGCTATATAAATGATTGGGGTAATATGCATAAAGCTATGGCAGTTTTATTTAGACCTATTAAATTAAAAAAGAATAATAAGTACATAATAGAAGAATACGAGGGTAGCCATAAATATAGTGAGACAATGAAACAAATGCCTTTAGATGTTGTCTTAGGTGCTATGGTTTTTTTTTACAATTTAACGAACGAATTGCTGAAATATATGCCGAGCTGTTTGGAAAAACAGATAAACAAGGAACAGATGAAAGGTCTAATTTCTCCAGAAAATGGGGAAGCTATTCAGAGCTATATGCTCTTGCTCAAGGAGACATTACACGATTTAAGACTGTTGCGAGATTACCCTTACATCAATGCTTAATGTATTTGGCATTTGAAAAAGAAAAGGCAGAATTTGAATCAAGAATAATAAAAAGAAAAATAATATAATATGCAAGGATTTTATAACCTATCCAACAAGATAAGAGAAACACTACAATTAGACCAATTTGTAAATACAGTTACTTATGGAGATATATTCGAAGTAGATTTAAACAAACAAACAATATTTCCATTATCTCACTTTATGGTAAATAATGCAACTATGCAAAGCAATGTGTGGAACTTTAGCATTTCGTTATTATGTATGGATATAGTAGATGAAAATAAAAACTTTGCTGAGGGAATACCAGATGAGTTTAGAGGAAACAATAATGAGCAAGATGTATTTAACACACAACTTGCAGTAGCTAATAGACTACTTGAATTATTATTAAGAGGAGAGTTATATGTAGATAAATATCAATTAGACGGCAATCCTTCATTAGAACCTTTTGTAGATAGATTTGATAATAAGTTAGCTGGATGGACTGTAACGTTTAACGTTTTAATTCCTAATGATATGACTATATGTTAAAAGAATTATCAGAAGAGTTTAGAAAGTTTGGTAAGTATGTTGTTCAGCAATCAAGAACAAACTTAACTAAAGGAGGAGATAATGTATCTAAACAATTATATAATAGTATAAAATATGAGTTGACATCAAAGAATGATGTATATAATCTTTCTTTAATTATGGAAGATTACGGTATGTTCCTTGACAAAGGTGTTAGAGGTGCAAATCCAAGTTTAGTTAAAAACGGAAAACAAAAAGGAGGTAATAGTCCTTATAGTTATAAAAGTAAAATGCCTCCTATGGCTGACATAAGAACGTGGGCTAAGATGAGGAACATAAGATTGAGAGATGAGAAAGGTAGATTTAAAAAAGGTAATTATACAACAATAGCTTTTATATTACAAAAAAGGATATTTGCACAAGGTATAAGACCAACTATGTTTTTTACTAAACCTTTTCAAAGAGCATTAAAAATTTATGTTCCTTTATTACAAGATGCATATGCAGAAGATATAGAGCAAATTATAGAAGATAATATAAAAACAGCAAAGAATTAAACAATGGCAAAAATTAATGTAAGAAGTCCTTACTTCATAAACCTATCAACAACTAACCTAACAAGTGCTACACTTGAGATACAAATCTATATAGGTGCAGTCAATACTTCTTGGCAGAGTAGCCCACAATACACACTAACCTCAACAGCTGTAGGAGCAAAGGTAAACTTTGAAATAGCAGAATTAATTAAGGATTATATACCAGCAGCATTTAATGGTACATATCCAAATTCATCTACAGCAAGTGATGATGATTATACAACTGTTTATGTTGATTATAAAACCACAGAAACTTTATCTGTTGGAAGTCCTGTTGTTACTGAAGTATTAGGAGTAAGAGCATTTTATGGTTATGGTTATTTTGAAGATGGTGTTAACCCTCAACTATTGCAAGGCTATTTACAGTCTAACACTACAATATTAAAGTCTGATGATGATGCTTTAAGAATACCTATAGATAATGAGAATACAACATCTGTTGCTTTCTTTTATAACAATGAACAAATATACTCTTGGACACCAGGAGTTAATTTAAAAATACAAGACCAAATACAATATGTAAGTACAGCATCAGCAGATGTAGATAACTATAGAGAAAGAGTAGAGGCATCAGGAGGTACGTTTGAAGATAATGCTTGTATACAAAGTTTTTTAAGAAACGAAACTATATATCCTGTTGATGAAGTTATAATAGATGGTGTTGAGGGTATTACTGTTTTAAGAGTTGAGAATATACAAGAATGTAAATACACTCCTTATAAACTAACCTTTATAAATAAGTTTGGTGTATATCAAGACATATACTTCTTTAAGAACTCTAAACTTGCAATGAACACAAATGAAGAAATGTATAAGTCTAACATACTAACAAATGGAACATACAATACTTATGATGCTCAAAAGAAATTACTTACTAAAAACGGAAACCAAAGACTAACTTTAAATAGTGGTTATTATCCAGAGAGTAACAACGAAGTATTTAGACAACTATTTTTAAGTGAGAAAGTTTGGATAGAATATAAAAGTAAAACATTAGGGGTAACAATAGAATCTAAAAATATAGATTATAAAACAAGCTTAACAGATAGCTTAATAAACTATACAGTAGATTTAAGTTTCGCCTTTGATACAATAAACAACATAAGATAAATGCAAGTAGTAGAACTATATATAAGCGATACAAGAGTAGATTTATTTAAAGATGAAAGTGTAACTATTACAGACACTATTACTAATGCTAAAGATGTAGCAAAAGTCTTTACTGCATTTAGTCAGCAATTTAGTTTACCAGCATCCTCTACTAATAATAAAATATTTAAGCATTATTATAACTATGATATTACAAATGGTTTTGATGCAAGAATAAGAGTTTCTGCTATACTAAAATTAAATGGAGTAGATTTTAAAATAGGTAAAGTAAAACTTAACTCTGTTAGTTTAAAAAACAACAAAGCATATTCTTATAAGGTTGTATTCTTTGGAGAAACAGTAGCGTTAAACGACACATTAGGAGAAGATAAATTAAGTGCTTTAAGTGATTTAGATACATTAAATCTAACTTATAATACTTCAACTGTTAAATCTAAACTTCAAGTAGACCCATCAACTAATGATATTGTTGCTCCTTTGATTACACACACAACAAGATTATTTTATAATAGCGATAATTCTGCACACTTAAATGATACTGGAAATTTATATTATCACACAGGAAGTTCACACGACCACGGAGTATTATGGTCAGACTTAAAATATGCTTTAAGAGTACATAGAATTATTGAAGCAATAGAAGCTACTTATCCTACTATCAGTTTTAGTAATGATTTCTTTAATACTACTAATGAGCCTTATTATGATTTATTTATGTGGCTACATAGAAAGTCAGGAGATGTAGGTAATGGCGACCAAGTATCATCTTTTCCTACTTCTATAAATGGCTGGACTTC
>Ga0208791_1000513_pt1 | contig 17079 bp, 18 predicted proteins | sample 11_taG_FD_184084 | JGI IMG/M metagenome (GOLD analysis project Ga0208791, IMG submission 184084) | Marine viral communities from the Subarctic Pacific Ocean - 11_ETSP_OMZ_AT15265 metaG (SPAdes) (version 2) | ecosystem: Environmental > Aquatic > Marine > Oceanic | place: Pacific Ocean | collected...
CTGAGTACTTTGCTATAGCTGACAAATATCTATCAGATGCAATCGCTATGGATGCACAAAAGCACCCTGACGAAACCATCTGGTACACACCGTAGGAGTAAGTATGGCCCAGCCACTACAGAGTATTAACTTAGTTGCTCCTGCTTTTATGGGTATCAACACTGAGGATTCTCCTATAGCACAGGACACTGCTTTTGCAGAAGTTGCTGATAACGCTATCATTGACAGGCGTGGTCGTCTTGCGTCACGAAAAGGTAATTCTGTTCTTACCACAAACAAAACGGTACTAAGTACAGACTACCTACATAAGATACATGAGTTTTACGACAGTGCAGGTAACGAAGTAATTTTTAGTACTGGTAACAATAAGATTATAACAGGCACTACGACACTGGTAGATGCTACGCCGGGTTCATACACAATTGCAGCTAACGATTGGAAGATTGTTAACTTTAATGATTACGCTTACTTCTTTCAACGTGGTTACGAGCCTTTAGTCTATAGCCACTCACTAGGGGCAGTAACTAAAATGTCTAGTGTGTCTGGTGCTAATGTGTCAGCTAGTCAGTATTCTAATGAAGTTCTTGCTGCTTATGGTAGGTTGTTTGTCGTAGGTAATGCTACTAATGATAGTATTATTTATTGGTCTGACTTGTTAGTAGGTCATCAATTTACTGGTGGTTCTAGCGGATCTATAGATGTAGCTGAGGCATGGCCTAATGGGTTTGATAAAGTCGTAGCTCTTGCCGCACATAATAACTTTCTTATTGTCTTTGGTGAGAATAATATAATTGTTTACAGTGGAGCAGACAGTCCTGCATCTATGGCTATTCATGACACCATTGCTGGTGTAGGTTGTGTAGACAGAAACAGCATACAAGACATAGGAACAGATATTTTATTTTTAACTCCTACAGGTCTAAGGGGACTAGGTAGAACAATACAAGAAAAGTCTCTGCCTATTACTGACTTAAGCAGGAATATAAAGCAAGAGTTAATTGCTAATACATTGGCTACCACTACGCCTGTTAGTACTGTGTACAGTCCTGAAAACTATTTTTATCTTTTGTGTTTTGCTGATCTTAGTTTAGTGTACTGCTTTGACATAAGAGCAACGCTAGAGAACGGAGCGTACAGGGTTACTCGTTGGCCCAGTGTAGACTTTAAGTCGTTCCAAAGAGACAGGAACGGTGACATATACATAGGGTGTGTAGACGGTTTAGGTAAGTACGACAACTACAAAGACAACGGACAACCTTACCGCTTTAGGTACTTTAGTCCGGGCCTTACATTTGGTGATCCAGCAAAGATTAAGATGTTAAAAAAGATTAGACCTACTTTGCTTGGGGGAAACAACTCAGACATCTTCCTCAAGTGGTCTTATGACTTTTCAAAAGATACTAGTTCTAGTACTTTTAGAACATCTAGTGATAGTCCCGGTTTTTATGGACAGTCTGAATATACTGACTCTGATTTTTCTGCTGACGGAATTACTATAAGCAGAAACTCACTAAACACAACAGGGTATGGATCTGTAATTAACGTGGGCCTTGAGACAGACATTAACGGCTACGCTTTGTCTATACAGGAAATGAACGTATTAGCACTATTAGGTAAAACGATATGAGCGATTTGATAGGTCAAATATTAGGAACAGGTACTGCCATTGGGGGAGGACTTCTTACAGGTGCTGCTTATAATAGATTAAGCGACATTGGTACAGAGTCTCTCTTAGGTACTACAGTGGATGGGACACGTATTCCGGGCGCTATGGAGCTTGCTAATCAAGCTGTAGGCATGTCTCAGTTTAAACCTTTTACTGTTACTTCTTCTACTGGGTCACAGTTTGGCGCTACGCCTACAATAGATGCTCAAGGCAATATTGTAAGTACTGATGTTTATAATACGTTAAGCGGTACAGAGCAAGCCATACAGAATGAACTGCTTAGACAAGCTCAGACAGGCTTTGCAGGAGGTACTACGGGAAGTCCTGAAGCCGCTGCTGCTGGGTTGGCTCTGATGGGCCGTGGTACTACACAGCTTGGGCAAGACCCTTTACTCGCTCAAAATGCCTCAAACTTAGGCGGCATGTTTATGGGTCAACTTGCTCAACCTATGGCTGGTCGTGAGACTGATGTTTACAACCGCATAAGAGCTATGCAAACGCCTGAAGAGCAACGTCAACGACTAGCCTTAGAAGAGCGTTTGTTTAATCAAGGACGTATGGGTGTACAAACTAATATGTACGGAGGTACGCCAGAGCAGTTTGCTTTGTCTAAGGCACAAGCAGAAGCTCAGAATCAAGCATCCTTAATGGCTATGCAGCAAGCACAAGCAGAACAACAACAACAAGCAGCATTAGGTTCTCAGTTTGCTGGACTAGGTAGTAGCTTAACAGACGCACAGCAACGACGTGCTATCGAATCTCTTGGTAGTGGTCAACAGATGTTGGCTGGTGGCTTAGGATTACAACAAGGACAGCAACAGCTAAACTTAGGTGCCTTGTCAGGTGCGTATATGCCACAAGCACAGATGCTTAATGTACAACAAGCTTCACAGCTTTACCCACAGATGCAACAGCAGGGTCAGTTGTACGGTGCTGGTCAGTACGGTGAGACTATGATGAGTGGTCTTGAAGCACGACTAATTGCAGAACAGGCACGAGCTAACTTGCTTGGTGGTCTTGGTACAGGATTGCTAGGTGGTATGTTGAGTCCGGTAGGCAACAAAAAAGATGGTTTTATTACACCTCTTTTAGAACTGTTTAGTTAAGGAGACACAGAACAATGGCTAAATTTTCACAGACATTTTTACAAGGTCTCCTTCAGCCTACCTATCAACAGGGGTTGTTTGATGTTGCTCGTAGTGTAGGTCAAGCTCCTGCACTTATGCGTCAACAAGAGCAAAGACAACAAAGAGAAAAGGGAATGATGGGTGGTACGTTGGCTGCACAGCAAGCCGCTGCTGAAGGACGTTTTGATCCTGAAACTATGAAATCATACATGGGTAGTATGCAAGGGCTTGGTGTGTCTCAAGCAGACATAATGAAAACACTTCCTGATTTGCAAGCAACTAACCAAGCTGCTGTACAAAAAAAGAAATCAATGGCTTTTGTTTCAAGTATGGGGCCAGAGTACGTAGCTCTTAGTCAGGCTGGTTTTAAAATTAATGACATTTACAATAAATTTTTAGAAGATGGTAAACAAGATAGTATTGTTTCTCTTGTGCAACAAATTGACCCTACTATTACTTCAGAACTTGCTGCACAAATGACATCTAAAGATGTAGTAGCTTTGTATAATACTAAAAAAGAAGAAGGCGGTACACAAAAATGGCTTGAATGGCAAGAAACTAATCCTGAGATTACTGATGAAAATAGACAGTTAGCTATTCAAGCAGCCGCTAGTGCGTTTGGTGCAGACGCTCCTAAAAAAGTTGCTGATTTAGAAGCAACACAACTAAACAATAAAGCTAAAAAGAAAGGTGAAACATCAACTCCTGTTTTAATTACTATGGAAGCTACTTCTGCTTTTGCTGGTCTAGACGCACTATCAGGTACTAAACAACAAATTACAGTTAAAAATTTACCTATAGATGCAAACGGTAAGCTTACTAAAGAAGCTGAGAAGTGGTTAGAAAACCATGCGGTATCTGCTATGGTACAAAATACAGGACAGGGTTGGGAATCTACATCAGTACCAGCACCAGAACCAACACCAGAAACGACACCAGATAATCCTACTAGTCCTACATTAAATCAACTTGCTCCCGGTTTAGTAAAGTCTTTAACTGACACTCAACTATAAGGTTAGCACTAATGGTTTCAGTTGTTAAAAAGTATACAGATTACCTTGATGTTATTGATGAAAGTATAGATAATTTTTCTTCAGCAAAGAAAACCAAAAACGAACTTGTTGAACGTTACAAAAACACGCCTGTTGAAGATATACCTGAAGAGGTGTTAGTTGTTTTATTTAGTGATACGCCTGTTGATTCTATACCAGAACAAATACGTCCTCGTGTAGTTAACGCTGCTGTTGCTTTAGAAGCAAGGCGACGTGGCCCTAGAACTGAAGAAGAAAAAACTCAGTACAATGTTGAAGCTGCTGGGCGTGGTGGTATGCCTTCTATTCCTATTACTAGTCCTTCTAGGGCTATGCAAATTGGAGCAGAAGAAGGACTAACAGATTCTTTCAGAACTATCTTTGGTTCTAAAAAAGATTTAGGAGAAGAGTTTAAGAACAGAGTAGAAGTAGCAAGAGAAGGAGCCTTGACTGATTACATTGGTGGTCTTGCTATGGGAGGTGTATTAGATCCTGTTACTGGGGCAGCAATGGCACCTGCTATAAAGGGCGGCGCTATGCTTGCTAAGTACAGCCCAGTATTAGGCGCTCTTGCTGGCGGTGCAGGTAGTGGAGCTACGGCAGGTGCTTTAATACCAACCTATGACGAGTTTGGAGACAGTAGAACACGCAATACTTTGTTTGGTACGGCTTTAGGTACAGCCACCGCTGCTGTTCCTACTGCAATTGTTAAAGGCGCTCAAGCTTTTTCACGTCCACCTGTTCCACCTGTAGTCCCTCCTAAGCTTGCACCACAGCCTGTGCCCATGACGTTATCAGGTGGTCGTGTACAGCCTAAAGAAACTCCAGTAACAACTGCTACTGTTAACATTGAGCCTCAAGTTACTCAGTCTGCTCCTTCTACACTTAAGATACAAAACATTGATAATCAGATTGCTACTCTGACAACAAAAGCTGCTACAACAGGACGCAAAAAGCGTAAGCCTATTGAAGCTCAAATTAAAAGGCTAGAAAAAGTTAAAGCTGATGAGATTAACAAAACAAATAAAGCAGCTAAAGAAGTTAAAGATTCCGTTATTGAAATTGAAAATCAAATTGCTAGGTTAGCTCAACGCTCTCAAGAATTACAGCCCGGACAGGCAGGTGCTAAAGCTAGAATACAAAGAGCAGAGCGTCGTATATTAGAACTAGACAACGAAGTAGATGTACTTACTGGATTAGACTACGCTCCTAATGGTGGTTATCAAGTTAATGTAAATTCTTCTTTGTATGCTAATCCTAAGCAGATAGTCGCCATTAAAAATAGAGTAACTAACAACAATACTACAGGCGCTACTATCGAAGTTAAGCTACCACCTCCTAAGCCTACAGGAGATCCAGTAACAGATGCTGCAAACGAGATTAACTATGCACAGATAAATGGTGTTCGTCTTGGTTTAGATGCTCCTCCTTCTGCTTCTTCTGCTGGTGTACGCCCTGCTGTGCAATATGCAGACGAGCTTTCTGAAGGTGTTGATGCAGCGCAGGCTTTGTCCGCAGGTACTATAGCACCCTCTACTGCACGTAAGAGGGCTGAAGATCCCTTGGGCGCTGATGCTGGTCGTGAACCTCTTATGACTCAAGAAGAAAAAGGTAGGCGAGCTACAGTAACTGCGGCTACTGCTGGGCGTCGTGAAAGAATGAGGGCAGAAAGCGTTGGTGGATTAACAGAAGAAGACACTCAGTTTGCTCTTGATAACCTACCTAGTGTTAAAGATTTTTCTTATGAAAACCTAGAAGAGTCTGCTCGTCTACTTAAAACAGAAGGCTTTATTGCAAGAGAATACGACACTCTTTTAGACATGCTAATGGCTGAAGAAAACAAAGGAAAAATTCTTAGTTCTGAAGTAATGGAAGCCTTACGTCCTTTGTTTATTGAAGCAGAACAAAGAGTAGATACGGTACTCAAACAAATAAACAAACTGAAAAGAGAAGGTCTCGCTGACAGTGCAGAAATGGTAGATTTAATTCAAGACTTATATTTAAATACTTATGTTGCTGATTTACGTCGTGCTAATGGAACAGCAGCTTCTCATATATTAACGCAGGCTAAAAAGACTAAACAGTTTACTGCTGCAAACACACGTCGTGTTAACTCAGGTAAACTTATTACTAATTTATTTGGAGTAGAGTGTGGCTAAAAGAAAAGTCATATCAAAAGAATGTGAAGAAGCTATTGATAGACTTCTTGGTGCAGTAGACTCATTGCCTGAAGAGTTTGTTACTTTACGTCCTGATATTGTTAGAGGATTGCTTAACAATGCTGGTACTAAACAATGGACTTTATCTTCTACCATAGCCAGTGTATACACAAATTCATTGTTGGCTTCTACGGGTATGTTCGGGGCTAACATTGCTAGTGCTATGGCTCAAGCTGGTCTTTACATGCCAAACTCTATGATACGTAATGGTACAGGACACACTGTTGCTGCTTTCATGGCAGTGATGGGAAGAGATGGACAACTTTTTACTAACATGGCTAGGTACTTTTTATCTGCTATGAAAACAGGAATTGCTTCTGACGTAGCAGGTGACATTACTGTTGTTGCTAGATCACGTGGAATAACTAAAGAACAATTAATTAAAGAAGCTAAACAAGCTTACTTAAAATCATGGGCTTCTACTGATCCGAATTTTACTGATGTTGATCTTGAAAAGTTTGCTGAAGGTATTAATCTTACTGATGAAGAAGTTGTTAGATTTTTTACTGACGTAGAATACATGGCAAATCAAAAAGTACCTGACCAACTTTCCAAGATTACTTTGCCCCAAAGGGCTGCTGTAGCTATTGACGAAGCGGCTAAAGTATATTTCAGGTTTATAAAGATATCAGAAATGGCTAGAAAACAAGCCATTAAAGATTCTACTAAGCCGGGAAATAAAGCTGATGTAGGTGAACTGCATACTAAATATTTTAAAGAAGCTATGGATGTTCACAACTCTACGTACCAAGGAGAATACAAGTTAGCAGCGGAGCAAACAAAAGCTGCTGGATTTAGAGCAGTTCGTCAAGCTAATCTTGCTTTAGAAAAGAAGAGCAACGAAATGTTTAAGGGTTTGTTTTCCGCAGAAGACATTCCTTACGAAGACATACGTGAGTTTGCTTTAGGCATGACATTCCAACGTAGGTTACCTTTACACGAAGGTCGCAATTTTAATCTTCCCGGTCTTATTGCAGGAATCAATAGTGAAAAATCTAAGATGGGTAAGGAGTTTACTCTTGTTCAAAATCTTAAAGCTTTAGGATTAAATACTTTATTTCCGTTTGCTAAAACTCCATACAATATTGTAGTAGAAGGTATGGCTTATACGCCTCTTGCTTTTATACCTATGATGCGTTCTAAAGTTTTAAAGAAAAAGTTAATTAAAGGTAAGACCGTCTATCAAGTTAAAGATGCGGATGACTACTTAGTTAAAGCGGCCATTGGCACAACAACTATAGCTCCTATTTTAACTTTGTTTGCTTTGTCTAACGACGAAGGTCTACCTTATATTGTAGGTACTCCTAAAGATGCACAAGAAAGAAGACGTTGGCAGCAAGCAGGTATCCCAGAGCGTTCTGTTCTTGTTGGAAATACCTATGTAGGTTTTGATAGGATTGAACCTATTGGAACTACTCTTGGTCTTTACGTAGACTTAATGGATGGTATAAATAAAACAATTAATTATGAGACTACTGACCCTGAGTATAATCGTTTAAGTGAAAGCCTTGACGATATTATGATGGCAATATTAAACTCAACTGCTAACAAAACTGTACTAGAAGGTGCCATTAATTTTATGGATCATTTTAGGTATAACAAAGCAGACGGTATAGAAAGATATGTTACTGATGCCTCAAAAGGCTTTGTTCCTACTGGAGTATCTGACTTAGCTCGTATTATTGATGGAGAAGAAAGATTAGCACGTACAGGAGTAGAGCAAGTACAACAACGTATTCCTTTTTTAAGGGAGAACTTACCTTTAAACACTAGTCGTGTTGGTGGTGTTTCTCCTAGAGAGGCTAGCCCATTAGAAATTATTACTAAAATTAGATTAACTCCTACCAATCTAACACAAGTACAAAAATATATTTATAAGACAGAAGCGAACATACCTACAGTTGACTCTGAGTTTATAGGTATTAAGCTAGGCACAGCGGAAACAGCTTTACTTAGACAGTTAACTCAGCCTTATGTTGATGTAGCGTTAGGCGGTCTTGTAGCTTCTCAAAAGTTTCAAAACCTTGATGCTTTCATGCAGAAAAAAATGATTGAAAAGTATGCTTCTTATGCTTCTCATCCTACTAGTAACGAATCTCTTATGACTGAGTTCATACAAGAAGGTACTAAGAAGTTTGGTAAGACATGGCTTCAGTCTTTAGCTAATAGAAAATGGAACGAGAAAGTTAGGAGCAGCGGTTTAGATATGATGGTTGGGTTTAAGGACGTAGAAGAGTTTTAACTGGAGTTAATAAAAACCCTCCTACGTCCTTAAATTTAGTGGTTATATCTCACAGTTGTTACCTGTGCAAGCTAGCTCCTGACTACCTTCAGTCATATCAGACTCCTCATTGATGTCCCAATTGATCTCAGTGGGGAAGTCTTTTACTGCTTGCTTGTAGGTTTTCTTATCAATGGGCTGATAAGGTGCCTGTTGGAATACATGGTCTGAGTAAGGCAAGAAGCTAACACCTGATACCTTATCAAACTTGTTCCATAGCCATTGCCCTACCTCAAGGAACTCATGATCCCTATAGTAGCACGTCATCGATGGCTTATGCTCACACCAGTAGTCCTGATACAACTCCCACAAATCTAACTGTTCTATCGCACCCATAGCTGAGGCTGTCACAGCGCCCTCTGGTGAGGCGATAGGGAAGCTGAATACCTTGGTACTAGCACTGTGTACATCTGTCTCTACAGGGACACCAGCAGCCTCTAAGACAGCACAAAGAGGGTCACGAGAATCTGCTCTAACTGTTCGTATATACTGCTCGCTATAACGAGGATGGATCCCACTAGCACTGTCGACCAACTGACTAACAGTACCGCTAGGCTTAATCGCAGTAATAGCTGTAGAGGGATTAATGTTAAGTCTCTCAGCCCACCGCTTGTTAGTCTCAATTGCTTCCTCTCGCATCTCTGTGAGCCACTTCTTAAGCTTTGCATTGTCACCTCGTCCTGATAGTAAATGGTGATCCATGATACCTGTTAGTGATACACCCAGTAAAGCTTCTTCCTCTGTGTTTGTCTTCCATACATTCCTTAAGTATCTAAAGTCTGTAAGGGTAGCTTGTAGAGTTCCAAGGATAGCCGCAATGCGTACCTTTCGTTTGAGACTAGCGAGCGTATCGTCTGGCCTGACAACAACTTCTGATAGATTGCAGAACTGGTTGGGTCTGAGGATGATCTCACTACATGGATTAGTTCCAAAATCGTAGGTAGCATCTCGTCTGCCATTCCTTTCAGCTTGCTTTTGACTAGCAACTCTGCTGAAGAAACCTCGTTCTCCTGAGTAGGATTCATATAAACTTTTCCATTCTTCTAGGTAAGCAATAAAGTCAGGCTTCTCTGTGTAGCAAGCAGAGTTGTTAGACAGCGCACGTTGTGGATTAGCATGATACCACTCACCTGTCTTAGCCCTGCGTAGTCTGTCGTCTGACAGGTTAGACAGTGAGATAAGTGCTGATCGTCTTACTCCTCCTACTACTACGACTTGGGCGATCTTGCAGCAAAGATCGTGGCATTCAAGTGACGTAAGTCTTCGTCCAGCAGATCCTTGAAACAACCCGGACGTGAACTTGAATAGCTCGACGAGAGGTTCTGAACCACTTGCACGACCTCCGAAAGTTTTAAGTGTGGCACCCGCAGGTCGTACTCGGCTAACGTCCCATTGGGGAATTTGACCTGAATAAAGAAGTGATACCAACTCCCTAAACGATTTCGCCCATCCGATTTTCGAATCTGCAACATTAATAACTGTGTCTGTTTCATGGAATTCCTCGGCCACTTCTGGTAACTTTGTTACGTACTGACGTTCTACTGAGTAGCCTCCGCCTGTGCCACACAGAAGGATGTACATAAGTTCGTCAAATGATCTAGGGTTATCTATAGGCAGGTAAGCACAGTTAAAGCCTGCTACGTTGTCACGGTCTAGTGCTTCCCCAGCGGTCATTATCGCCCTCATGCTGGGCATAACGTCTAGCTCATATATAGCCTTAGTGATCTCTGATACATCAAAGTCATTAAGGTGTCCTCGGTCCACCCAGAAGTTAACGTAACGGTCTACTGTTTCTTCCCAAGTCTCCCTACGCTGCTCCTCTGGTAAGTATCTGGCATAGCGTGACTTGTGTATGTATTGTTGATATGCGTCCATCTATTCTGTTACTCCTAATGTCTCGTTTAATATTGCTTGTGATGCTAATTGTAATAACATAAAGACACCATCTGGGTACTGTTCATTAGATGCTACTTCAAACATCTCACCATCTTCGTACATGATGACAGCTACCTTGAATGACTTACCTTCTTCTTCATGCTGCATTGCTCTAACTACAAAAGCAGAAAGAAACTCAGACGTTAGTATCTCATCCTTATCCTCTTTGCCTTTACCAAAACTACCCTCTACGACTTTCATTCTATCATACTCTTTATCAACCATTCTAGATAGACACGGGCTTTACGTAAGTCTTCTACTCCGTTCTTGTACTTGTACCTATGTATGTACTTGTGTACGTTACCTTCGCAGTAAGCACTAAAGTCATCTCCTAGTTGTTGTTTGATGTAGTCGATAGCTTCGATGCCACCTTTGTTGTAATGCTCTGGCTTATCAATCACATCTACCTTGACCCACTTCTTTTGTCCTGATGGAAGTGCATCCCACTCTGCTGGTGTTGCGTTATCAATGCTCATGTTCTTCCTCTAAGTCAAACTTCCAACTGTTAGTGTTCACCTTATCTGAGAATCTTTCTACTAACTCTTCGGCTGTTATCTCTAAAGCCTCCATGATAGTTACCTCATCATACCTAGCAGCGACACGCTCTAGTATTTCATCAAGAGTTAGCACCGTACTTCCTCCGCAGATACGTCATCGATACAGGCATCTCATCAAAGGAACCATCAGTTACCTCGTTGAATACCCATAGCCCTGACCATGAACCATTAGTCTGAGGATTAAGATACTCCTCATCGTGTTGATAGTAGATACCAGCAAACAGAGCAGTCATTCTTTCTCCCGCTGCATTTCTGTCGAATGCGATATCTCTATCTTGTACGTGTCCCATAACACATGACATATGTTTCTTTTGGAGCAGTAGTTTTGCATTTGATACTGGGCGACCCATAACCCCACTAGTGAAGAAATGACAATAAGCGACACCATCCACAATAACTGGCTGAAGATATGGATGTACTTCCCATCCTCTGAGGTTAAGGTCTTCATAGCTCATCAACCCTTCTAGTTTAGCATCGTTCTCAACAGCACGTTCTATGCGGTTCTCGTGGTTACCCATTGTAAAGATAAGTCTAGGTCGCCATACCTTCTTCTTGAGCTTACGCTGTCGTGCCTGTTCAGCACGTATGCAATCTGTGAACAACTGCATTGCTTCGTTACCTGCCTCAACATCAGCAGAGTAGCGCCGCCCTTCAAAGGACTTCTTACCTACATCATACGATGACAACGATGGCATATCCCAGTGGTCACCTATGTGTATGATGGTGTCAGGTTTAACAGCACATGCGTACTTGCCTGCCCAGAGCATATGATCCATAGGTTTGTCTGGTTTTATCTGTGTGTCAGGTATTACTAGATGTCTCATCTTGTCCATCCTGCTGGTAATGTGTCGAGGGTGTACCACCTAAACCCTTGCTTTGCTGCCCACTCTTCCATTGTGTAGCGTGTACCGTTCTTTCTTCTGCGGGATCCCGGCATTGGGGTCTTTGGTTTTTGGAAGAGAAATACCAACTCCTCCTTTGAGCCAAGCGTCTTTGCAATGTAGACATACTTACGTGCCTCATCTGATGTACGGAACCTGCCCTTAGCTTCTATCCATATGGTCTTACTTTTTGTCTTGTAAACAAAGTCAGGCTCATACGTCTTAGGCAGTACGTACTCTAGTGTTTGTGAAGGATGATACTCACAGCCCACCATCAAGGCATAGGCTTCTTTCTCAAACTTAGAATCAAACTTCACTTGGTTTCTCGTACTTGTCTTTGGGTGAACGCAACAGATACAGAAGACTAAGACTCTCTAACAGTCTACACTCATCTAAGTCATTGTCCCAGTAGTGAGTTAGGCAAGTGCTATAGCATTCCCACTCAGTCGTACAAGGATCAATAATCTTATCTGCTTTCTTAGGGCCAACACCATAGATGCCCGGTATGTTATCAACACGATCACCCATCAGTGCTTGCTTATATAACCACCGAATAGCGTCATCTTTTTTAACTGGAGTTAAAATCTTTTTGGTGTAATCATACATAGGACATGGTACTTGCTTGAAGTCTTTGTCCAACGAACAGATGATTGCTTTGTGGTCTAGCTCAGTAGCCTTGATAGCAATAGCATCGTCAGCTTCCATACCGTTAACAACCTGTGCATTCCATTCACTGACCATGAAGTCACGTAGTAATTGTTTGTGTACAGGCACACGGTTGTCTTTACGATTACCTTTGTATGGAAGGGTGGTAGCAACCTCGTCCCTGAAGTTGCCTTTGCCAGTAAGATAAACAACGCTGGTGTCGTAGTGGTCAGATAGATCCATGACCATCTCAGATAGGTAATTGTCTAGGGTCTTCGTTGCAACGCTTTCACTTTCATCGTCACAAGAAAACCCTATACGATACACCAGCATGTCACCGTCAATCAGTATCACAGAGCGTCCATCTCTTCTACTTCTTGGGTGTACTCGACAACATCAGAAACAACCAGACGCTTGAGTGTAGCACTGCGTCCCTTCTTCTTCATGTATTCCCAATCGTAGTATCCAAGAAGACACTTAGCCTTAGAGCCGTTACCTACAATAACACCTGACTCTGGATCGTCTGTGTCATCTCGTGGTGTACGTCCCTTGATAAGCAACTCATTACCATCAGGCTTAAAGGCTCGGTACTTGTTGTTAGACTTACAGGTGATGTAGTTACCGCGATCATCTCCTTTGTTGTTGATGTTAAGTCCCATATCTTCCAACGCAGTTACAGCAGCATCAGATAGATTAGAAAGATCAACTGTATACTTACCTGCTAACTCATTCTTGTGAGTCAGGTTAGGCCAATACAAATCACAGTTAACCATTACATTGGGTGCTTGGTCTGACATATAGCATTTCTCCTGCTAGTTAATGTTACACTACTATTATACCACATAAAATAGAATTGTGCTAGTGGGTATCTGCCCAACTATTACCAACTCTATACTCTCCGTCCAATGGACAGTTCAGTTGCAGGACTTCACCTGCGAATATCATTGCGTTAACACAGGACTTACCGATAAAGTCTGCGTCTTCTGGTTTACATTCTATCTGCCATTCATCGTGTACCTGTGCGACTAGCCTGAAGTCTACGTTGTCCAACAGATCATACAGGATAACGATTGCTTGCTTCATTACTATGGCACCAGCACCCTGTAGCAGTGTGTTCAGTGCGGCATGTGCTGAGCGTACACTCAACCGTCTACCGTCTAGACCAACAAGAGAACCAGACTCACCATCCTCAAGCACAGACTTTCTTAGATCAGCCAGTGCTGGTGTGTTCTCTAAGAACCTCTCTTTGAGTTTCTTCCCTGCTCCACTGGTAGAGCCTACCACCTCACCTATCTTAGCATTACCTGCACCGTACAAGAACGCATAGATGAATGTCTTAGCTTGATCCCTTGTTGCTAGTCCTGCTGCTTTCTGGTTGGCTGTGTGGATATCACCTGTAAGGATCTCGTTGGTGTAGTCGGCATCATCCATGTAGTGTGCAAGCATACGTAGCTCAAGCCCACTAGCATCAGCGCCCACAAGAACGTGACCTTCAGGTACTGTAAATAACTCACGACATTGCTTACCATACTCAGCCCTTACACTAGGTATCTGAGCCAAGTTTGGAGAGGAGTGTGCCATCCTTCCTGTGACAGCGCCGATGTGTCTGACCCGTCCATGTATGCGTGAGTCCTCGCCCACTGCTTTAATCCACGAGTCCACATGAGAGGCGCGTTTTTGGCAGAGAAGGTAACGGAGAATAATCTTTGCTTCGGGAATGTCTGTCTGCTTCTTGAGGGTTGACTCATCGACCTTTGGTTGTCCTGACGGAGTGAGTTCCTTCCACACAGCGCCCTTGCTAGTAAGCCGCTCTGCAATTTGTTGTCTACTACCGACGTTGAATACCGTAACTTTGTCCTTGAGTCTCTTCTGTGTTTTATCACTGTACCTCTCCTCTACTATGGGTGGGAACACTTGTTGTAAGTCTCTTTCTATTCTGTCCATACGGGTAGTTAACTCTGAGTACAGAGCAACAGCATCCTGCTTCTTGAATTGAAACCCGTTGTCTTCCTGATCTTTACATATGAATGCAGTGCTGTGTTCAAGGTCAACACAATGCTTACTAAACTTAAGCATCTGCATCTGTTCTACTAGCTTGTTGTATAACTTCTCAGTCACATCAACGTCACGCTTACAGTACTCAATCATCTCATCAGACAGTACGTCCCACTCATCATGGTCACCCTTAGCAAACCCAAGGCGTTGACCCCATGCAGCTAGGCTGTGACCACCGTCAAGGTCAGGACGAAACAGACGTGACATCACGAGAGTATCGATGACTCTATCTCTATGTACATGGATGCCCCACAGTTTAAGCATAACAGGAAGATCGTAACCAATAAGATTATGTCCACATACCTGCCCACCTTTTTGTATTTCATTAGCTAAACTCCTGCTAGATAAGTGCGTCAAGGCTACTTCGTTTGGCCTCTTCGTCACTGCACAGTGTATCTCTGTCGGATCCAATCCGTTCGCTTCGATATCCAGATACACTATATTCGTAGTAGGACAGATCAAGTCTTTGTTCATCTGTAAGTTCATTACCATTCGTCTGCATCTCCTGTGTCTGGTACTGGGTAATAATCCAGCGGCTCATCTTCGACATCTCGTATCTCCTCTAAGTCATACAGGTCAGCGTAGTCTACGTTACCTACTGTCGTTATGTCATCGTCAGCAAGGAACCTACTACACTCATTACATAAGTCTACAAACTCACCACTACCATCAAACTTCTTGGTCAGTTCATAGTTACTCATGATCTTGTCACAGGCTTTACACCTCACCCCATTACCTCCGTTAACCTACCAGTGTCTTTATTATACATCAAAGACGTAGCAGGGCCAGTCATGCCACTGAACCTGTTCTTCAACACACGCACATTGGTTGTGTTACGTACCATCTCATCCTCTGCCTGTGCATTACGCTCTAGCCCAACCACAATATCAGACAACTGAGCAATTGCAGCACTACCACGCAACTGACCCAGACTAGTATAGGCTCCATCCTCATGTCCTTTCCCGTCTGGTCTTTTTAAGTGTGAAACAACAAACATACATACGTGCATCTCCTGACAGAACATTCTTAGCTTGGTCATGATCTCATCTATGGCGCGGCGCTCATCACCATTGTCTTGGTCTGATACTAGTATTGATATATGATCTAGTACAATGTACTTCACACCCAGCACCTTGATCTGGTATCTGAATCGTGCCAGTACATTCTCTATCTTGTTAGAACCAAACGTATCCCACAACACAACACGATCATCAAGGTCAAGGCTGTCGAACACCTGATCTACCTCTGATGGTGAGTAGTCACAGCCGGGTAGGTGTATAGGTTTGTTGATCTGTAGTCCTACTAGACCACGCGCTGTCCTGTCTGGTGTCTCTTCAAGGAACGCTAGTCCTACTCTGTCGTTAGTCTGTCCTAGTATTGAGAACACTAGCTCACGCATGAACGTGGACTTACCTAGACCAGAGCCAGCACAGATAGTGACTAGCTCGGTAGGTCTAACACCAAACGTCATGTCATCTAGTCCCTTGTATGGATAGCGTACCTCTGCCTCCTCTAAGGGTTTCTTCAGTGTCTCACGCAGTGACCCCAACATCACCATACCATCAGGTGTATACGTCTTAGCCGCCCACCATCGCTTAACAAACTCATCCTTGTCACTGTTGACTAGGTAGTCACACGCATCCTTATGCTCACCATGATGATAGATCCTAGACTTGCCACCAAAGATGTCAGCACACTCTAACGCAGCAGAACGTCCATGATCGTCGTTGTCAAAGCAAAAGATAATATGATCGTACTGGTCGAGAAAGTCGTAAGCCCTGCGACAATCAGCAGCAGCCCCTTGAGCGCCATTGCGAATAGAAACAACAGGGTATTTACCACCAAACATTTGATATGCTGCGAGTGCATCGAACTCTCCCTCCACTACGGTTATGTACTGACCACCAGTAGGGAAGATGTGTTGACCATACAACCCTGCCTTCTTCCAATCACCTGCTATCTTGAACTGCTTGTCAGGATACCTAGTTTTAACTGCAGTTAATTCACCTTGCGGTGTGTGATACCCGAACAGTACGTTGCCTGCCTTCTGCTGTGCGGAGTATGCCGCCATTGTAGTAGCTGTTAAACCCCTGTCGAGATAGCCCTTGTATGGCTCTGTGAAGGACGCTTTGTCGAACCCTTGTCCTACTACCACCTTCTCCTTTATGTGGCTCACAGTGGCTCCTGTGGACTCTGACGGGGTAAACTTAGCACAAGAGAAACAGTAACTAGATCCGTCCTCATTCAGAGACAGTGCATCACTAGACCCACAGTCATCACATTGCTGGTGTAGTTTAACGAATGCCATCAGTGCAACTCCCCTCTAATAGAACTATACTTATTGATTATCTCATCAGAAGATAGCTTAGTGTACTCCATCTTAAGTAGACTAGCCACGTAAGACAACGCCTCAAACATAGTCACTGATGCCATGTCTCGTTCAACTAGCTCGTCAATCATCTGACTTAGCTCATGCTCCTGTTCCATACGTAACCCTCTATGTAGTAAGTAATATGTATTACTAATAGTATTAATAATAATTAGTAGTACTTAGTATCTATATAGTTTATTGTACCACACATTTCAGAATCTGCTACCACTATATCTGGTAATAATACGAGTATCTTCCCCATAATACTCCTCAATAGGTGCTTCAAGCAGCGTAAGAAACTTGTTTAGTTT
>Ga0208791_1000515_pt1 | contig 17038 bp, 25 predicted proteins | sample 11_taG_FD_184084 | JGI IMG/M metagenome (GOLD analysis project Ga0208791, IMG submission 184084) | Marine viral communities from the Subarctic Pacific Ocean - 11_ETSP_OMZ_AT15265 metaG (SPAdes) (version 2) | ecosystem: Environmental > Aquatic > Marine > Oceanic | place: Pacific Ocean | collected...
TCTTAAGTTTAAAGATGGCGCACACCCTAACGGGATTATCGGTTTGGTTGCGGGTTGCTACAAAGGCTCAGAAGAAACGTGGGCTGGACAGGCAAATAGAGACTGGTGGAAAGGTTGTGTAATCAAGCGTGAGATTAGTAATGGTATCTATGAGCCTGAGTTTGTATCACTCAAGAGGTTAAAGGAAATGTATGGGTAAGCGTAGTGATTTTGAGAGAGTGCCAAGAGACTATTACCCCACACCGATAGAAGCTGTCGAACCTCTTATAGCCCACCTACCATATGAGAAGTTTGATTTTGTAGAGCCTTGTGCTGGTGACGGAAGGCTTATAAGTCACATACACAAATTAACAGATGGTTTAGGAGAATGTTTATACGCTTGTGACATAGAACCTAGACACCCAGACATTAAGCAGATGGATGCAATGGAGATAAGTTTTGGCAGTCAGTATAAAGTTATTGACCTCTGCATTACTAACCCACCGTGGGAAAGAAAGTTCTTACATGCTTTCATAGATCACTGGACGGAGATATGCCCAACTTGGTTGTTGTTTGATGCTGATTGGGCGCACACTAAACAGTCTGCTGCACTTATGACTTATTGTACAAAGATCGTAAGTGTAGGTAGAGTTAAATGGATTGAAGGTAGCAAGATGACAGGTAAAGACAACTGCGCTTGGTACTTGTTCGATAAAGACGATAGAAACGCACACACAGAATTTTATGGAAGGTTGATGTAATGATTACAGCGAGAGATATGAAAGATATGATGGACATGTACTCACAGTTTGTAGAGGACAAGATGATTACTAAAGGTCGGGAGCGACTGATTGAGAATGCTCTAGGCTTAACTGGTGAAGCTGGTGAGGTATCAGAGAAGATTAAGAAGCTATTTCGTGACAACAGGATTGATGATGATGCAGTCTTGAAAGAGTTAGGTGACGTACTGTTCTATACTGTAGCTCTCTCTAACATCTTTGGTGGCAGCTTAGTTAAGATCATTGAGTTGAACATGGAGAAGTTAAACGAGCGTGTTAAGAATGGCACACTACAAGGATCAGGTGACAACCGATGAGTAGAAGACACACAGGTATGTCATGGTTCTGGAGATATATGAATTATCTTGCGACATGGCGAACCCACAGGATAGCAATCAAGCAACTTAATCAGCTAACCGACAAAGAACTACTAGACATTGGCATAGCTAGATCAGATATTGACCGTATGGTCTGGCTAAAAGAAGACAAGACTATGAGAGCGAGAGGGAAGACTGACGATGAATAATTACCTACCAACTGACTACCAGACTTTTATTGCTAAGTCTCGCTACGCTAAGTATATCGACGGTGAGGGCCGTGAGGATTGGGGCGACACAGTAGAACGCTACATGGATAATGTGGTACGCCCTAAAGCTGGTAATGATTCCTATGTCAATCAACTACGGGATGCCATCTTAAACCTAGAAGTTATGCCCTCTATGCGAGCTATGATGACTGCTGGCCCTGCACTGGCCCGTGACAATACTGCTGGGTATAACTGTAGCTACTTGGCTGTAGACGACCCCAAAGCCTTTGATGAGGCTATGTTTATCTTGTTGTGTGGTACAGGTGTAGGTTTCTCAGTAGAGCGTCAATACATTCAGAAGTTACCAGAAGTTCCAGAGCTATTGTTTCCATCAGAAACTACAATCGTAGTTAAAGATAGTAAAGAAGGTTGGGCAAAGGCTTATCGTCAACTGTTGGCTTTGTTGTGGTCTGGTGAGATTCCTCAATGGGACATTGGTCTTGTACGTCCTGCTGGCTCACGACTAAAGACATTTGGTGGTAGAGCATCTGGACCTGCACCTTTAGTTGAACTGTTTAACTTTACCATTCAGACATTTAAGAACGCACAAGGTCGTAAGTTGTCAAGTATTGAGTGCCATGACCTTATGTGTTTTATCGGTCAGATTGTTGTAGTTGGTGGTGTTCGTCGTAGTGCTATGATTAGCTTGTCTAACTTATCTGATGACCGTATGCGTCACGCTAAGTCAGGACAGTGGTGGGAAACAGCAGCCCATCGTGCATTGGCTAACAATAGTGTGAGCTACACAGAGAAGCCTGACATGGAGACATTCATGCGGGAGTGGCAAGCCCTAGTGGAAAGTAAGTCAGGGGAACGTGGTGTCTTTAACCGTCAAGCAAGCAAGGTACAAGCAGCTAAGAATGGACGTAGAGATCCTAACTACGAGTTCGGTACTAACCCCTGTAGCGAAATCATACTTAGGCCAAATCAATTTTGTAACCTGACAGAGGTTGTGGTACGGGCTACAGACACCCTTGATGATTTAGAGCGTAAGGTACGCCTAGCTACGATACTAGGTACTATCCAATCATCTATGACTAAGTTCCCTTACTTGCGTAAGATCTGGAACAAGAATACAGAAGAGGAGAGATTACTAGGTGTATCCCTAACGGGCATTATGGACAACAGATTAACTACCAGTCAAAATGCTGGTCTTGATAAAACATTAGAAAGGTTAAAAGATGTTGCAATATCTACGAATGCTGAGTGGGCTGAACGCCTTAACATCCCTGCTTCTGCTGCTATCAGTTGCGTTAAACCAAGTGGTACTGTCTCCCAACTTGTTGATTCTGCTAGTGGCATTCATGCTCGTCACAGCCCTTATTATGTTCGTACTGTGCGTGGAGATAACAAAGACCCGTTGACGAAGTTTATGATTGATAAGGGTGTACCTAACGAGCCATGTGTAATGAAAGGTGACACAACTACAGTCTTTAGCTTCCCTATCAAGTCACCATCAGGAGCAGTCACTAGAAACGATATGACAGCCGTAGAGCAACTAGAAATGTGGCTAACGTATCAACGCTCATGGTGTGAGCATAAGCCAAGCGTGACGATCTCAGTACGTGATGAGGAGTGGATGGAAGTGGGTGCATTTGTCTACAAGCACTTTGATGAGATGTCAGGTGTGTCGTTCTTACCTCACTCAGATCATACTTATCAGCAAGCACCTTATCAGGACTGTACTAAAGAGGACTACGAAGAATTGTTAGCTATTATGCCAAAGGCTATTGACTGGTCTGAACTTTCAGAGTATGAGAATGAAGATAATACTGCTGGTAGTCAAACAATGGCTTGCAGCGGCGATACTTGTGAACTCGTAGACTTAACATAGGAGACTATAATGGCTAAGTGGGACTTAAGTAAGATGGAATCTGATAATGTAAACAGTCCACCACACTACGGACAAGGCACTATTGAGTGTATCAAATACATTGAGGACTTTCTAAGCAAGGATGAGTTTGTAGGCTACCTACGAGGGAATATAGCTAAGTACCTTCATAGGTGGCGCTACAAGAATGGCTTAGAGGATCTTAAGAAGGCTAACTGGTATTTAGATAAGCTCGTACAAGTGGAGAGTAAGAAATGATAAGCCTAGACCAATCAGTAGACTTAGTACACTTAGGTATTACACTCTACTTGGTCTGGAAGGTACATAAACTACAACAAGAAGTAGACTATGCTTACTTTACACTGAGTAATCTACTAAAGTCTTTAACCAGTACGTTTAGAGCAATGACACAATGAAAAAAGCCCCTGCGTCCAACTAAGGATACAGGGGCTTAAGTTTGTCTGGGGTAGTCTTTTTGTTGTTATTATTTACCGAAGAATTTAGATACTGACCTAATTCCTATGGATGCTGATACGATCCCACCAAGGGAATACTGATACCATGTTGGCATAGTCTCAAGTGCTGCAAAACCAGCCTGTACTATAGCATTACCCCAGTCACCACAAAAGGCTAGTATCAGGGGAATACTGAACAGTAGGGTTATCCATTCATCTTTCCAGCTATTCTGTGTAGCCTGTATAGCAGCTAGATCCCAATCTATCTCGCCTGTAAGCTGTTTCTTCTTTATCTCAGCCTCAGTGAGTTTAATCTGTGTCTTACTGTCGATCACACTTGTTGCTAGACCAACTATACTACCTATTATCTGACCAATCATTTCTTTTCACTCCCCAGCCAAACGGCTATCGTACCCGTCATAGCACCACTTACGACACTAATCATAGCACTCTGTTGGGTACTTAAGTCCTCTAAACTAATTCCCCACTCTATTACACGTATATACATAAGTGTCATCACTACCATCATAAGTCGTGGTAGTAGTTTCCAAGCTAGTATAGTTTCCATATCAAACCTCTACGTCTAGTATTTTACCTACCTCTATAGGTGCTACGACCCTACCATTTGGGCTGTAGGCTATCTCAGCCATGCTTCTCTGTCTGTTTAAGAGTTCTTCAGCCTTCTCTTGCCAGTACTTATCTAGCCTTATGGTAACCTCACTACGTGTAGCTGGCTCCACAACCTTTGGCTTATCAGCACTAACCTTAGCTGGTGGAGTAGGTGCTGTAGTTACTGTAGTAGCTGTAAACTCAGGAATCTGATACATCTGGAATGGGAAAGTACCTTTAGCTTCTAAGCCCATTATAACATCCCCTTTGATGACATTATCAGAAGTACACCTATGCCCGTTATAATAGACAATACAACCAGAGTACCCCCAATAACAACTACCTTCTCTACTAGCTCTTGCTTACGGAGTTTCTCAGCAGCTTCTTTCTCTTTACGTTCTCTACGTGTTCTAGCTCTTATTTCCTGTAGCTCACCCCAAGCGGAGTAACCTCTAGTAGCTATCACAATGGCTCTGAGTTCTTCTTCAGCATCCTTAGCCTTCTGTAGCTTTACGAAAGTCTCCATACTGTTCTCATCATCACCTGAGAAGAGGCTGTTCTTTTTCTTATTGTGGTTGTTCCTTAGCTCATCGACACCATCAAAGAACTCACCAATTTGTTTAGTGACTGAGACAAGCTCTTTACCTGCACTGACAGCAGTCTTGACCGCAGCCAAAGCTGTAAATGGGTCTATCATAACAATCCTTACTTCTCATTAGCCATCTTTTCTACTGACTGTCGGATTGCTTTAATGTTCTCGTCTATACGGGCCATAGATATTGCTTGCCTTTGTGTAGCATCTTCTACGATAGATAGTCTTGATTGCATACGCATGATCTCTTCACCATTACGTTCAATGTCTGACATCATCATAGATACAGTCCAAACTATAGCTGCTGCTTGAGCTATAAGACCGAAGATAAGGGTTATAGGTACACTCCTAGAGAGGTGCCAATTATCTTCTTCTCTACTCATGCTGGGTACTTCTTACGATCAAGTTCAAAGTGAGGGGCATCATAGAAGCTCTTCCAGTCACCACCCCATACGATGGAAATGTCAAGCTCTTCTGCTGCATCCTTCATGGCTTCAGCCATAGTTTCAAACCTATCTAAGTCTTCCCAATCTACAGGCCAAGGAACCATGTCTACAGCATGACCTGTGATGTGTCTTGAGTTTAGTGTGGTTGACTTACCCTCTTTTAGTAACTGCCTCTGACGATTAATATGACGTATGCCTTCGATAACTGTGAAGTCTACCTCAGTGATCTCTATTGCTTTCTTAACTACAGCTTGCATATCAGGGTTTACACCTGACAAGTTCTGTAAGCTACGTGTTCCTAGTTTGTATGCCATTTTATTTTTCCTTATCAATACCCAAAGGCAATGTAGTAAACTATATAGGTTCCGCTAAAAGAATTATCCCTGTTAAATACGAACCTATTCTTATTTATAGAATTGCTTGCATCCAAGAAAGTTGCGCCACCTACGGAGCAAATAATTGACAAACACTTAGTGCTAAAGTCTGCACCGAAAGTAACAGTCTGGTCACCATCAGTTGAATTTGAAAACGACCCAAACCTTGCTTGAAATCCAGATAGTGTATCATACTTACCTTGCGTAGAACTGAATTGGTTTGCATATTCTACAGCCGTAGTAAATTGAACCGCTTCTGGCCCATCAGTTGTAACACTATAATTTACAAGACCATCACCACCAGCAGCACCATCACCACGGTTTCCTGTTCCACCAGAGCCACCTGATCCGACTTGACTAATAACAAGACTGACATTCGTATAACTGCTAATATCATATGTTGTTGTGCTTAATGCGCCATGTGCCCCTCCAGCGCCACCCTTACGGGATGAGGTATTCCAATCTGGCGGTCTACCAGCACCACCGCCGCCACCTGATCCTAAAGTACCCGCATCACCATTGTCATTTTCGCCACCCCCGCCAGCGCCCCCAGAAGCATAGGAGCTTGAGGCACCATCGTCACCACGCCATTTATCTGCGCCGAAATTAAAACCCCCGCCAGCGCCACCATTCGCAGTAACATTGCTTTGATTGCTACCATCTAAGATAAGATAGTACACTGTGTTACCACCATCAGCGCCAGCCGTACTCTGATCTCTTGCTGCTGCACCGCCGCCCCCACCACCAACAGAGTTTACTGTAAAGGAAATAGCATTAGTGTTGACTGAAGAACTCTTAATAACAACTGTTTGTGTTGCCTGTAAGTTACCGCTTTGAACAGTACCTTGCGCTGTCTTGGTAATGGTTGGATTGGTCAGCTTTGTTTCAGAGGGTGTAAACTCTACACCGTGCAATTCAGAGGAGTTCTTTATTCCGAAAGAGCTTAAGGCAAAAAAGGCGTTTGTGCTTGTGCCATCAGCACCAGTCCCCGCTGGGTTTCCTAAGAATAAGCCGCCCTTGGCACGGTCACTTGTGGATGTAGGTAAGAAGTCATATGTATTCCGATTGATCCTTATTGCGCCCCCATCAGAAAAGTCAATCGTGTCATCTATATTAAGCTGCTGCGCTGAGATTTCCGCACTCTGGATATAACCAAGAACAGCATCGTTTGTGACAATCTCGTCTGATAAACCTTCAACAATGAAATTATCATCAGTCTCTTCTAGCCAAAGTTGGCTATCGTAATCCCATATTTTAAGGGCTGTCTCCGTACTATCACTGTTGTTGGTAAATTTACCAAAGACTACCTGATTTTCTGGTATCTCACTCATATGACTGAGTTGCGGATTTGACGATTTGAAGCTGGCTGTTATTTCATCCTGCACAGAGCCATAATTTGTATTGTCATAGGCTGTCCCTGTGCCACTACCAGCACCAGTAGCTGTAAAGATAGTGCCAACATCGTTATTAGAAGCACCGATTGCTGTAAAGTCTGTAGTGCCTACAGAAACAATGGTGTATGAATTACTAGAAACAAAACTACCCGCGCTGACCAAAGACACTTGCGGATCAGTTGCATCGACCAACAAGTCTAAACCATTTTGGAATACTATAACTGACTTCTTATTTTGGTTTATCTCAGATAGCTTTGAAACGTCTGCATTGTTAGCAACAATAGCTTGCTCTTCTGCGCTCCAAGAGAATGCAGCAGAAGATATTTCACGCAATGTCATTGCAATACGCAGATCACCTACGTCCTGATTTGCAGACAACCGCCAAGAAACAATTTCAAACTCCTTGCCTGTGTTGCCGTTCTGACTGCCAAAGCCATAGCGATATTCAACTGCGCCAGTAGTGGGGTTTTGCTCTGAGAAGCGTATAATGTCACCCACCTCAAGCTCAAACGCCTCCATACCAAACTCAGCAGTCATGGTCATTTGTTCACGACCACGTAGTAAAGTTAGCTTGGCAAGCCTCTGTGCCATTGCTGCACTTGTTGTAAACGGTAGGTTTAAGTCTAGTGATACCTTCTCGCCATTATCCTCACCCAAGAAGATACTTGCTGCGCCTGTGCCTGTGCCTGATCCAGTTGCCTTAAATACAACACCAACAGTGTTTGATGCAGCACCAATAGCTGTGAAGTCGGTGTTACCTACTAAAGTAATAGCATAAGTTTGACCTGTAACAAAACTACCAGCAGTAGTAGTCGTGGAAAGCTCTGGATAGTCAGCCGTAATCCATTTATTTGCAGCGTCATTAAATACGCCTGATACCCTGTTAAAGTTATCACGCATGTTGATGCGCGTCTCTATGCTAAGAGGACTTCTAAGGTCATCTAAGGTGAGGGTTTTGACATAGGTTGAATATGCACCCGCCTTCAGCTTCCATTTACCCATGCCCCAATACAAAGTACCAGCACAAGCTGTGATCATATCTTGCAACACATTGCCAATGGGCCTATTAGCTTGCACAATGCCGTTTAGTTCATAGCGCTTTTCAGTACCGCCACCAACTAAAGTTACATCTTCATCGCACTCATTTGCCGCCGCTTGGAAAGACGTATCATCAATGGCACTATCGTCTAAGCCATATTCTGATGCAAGGAAATCACGAATACACAAAGCAGCATTTGCACTGTAAGCTGTCGAACTGCTGCGCGGATCATAAACCTTTTTACCCTCTATGACAGCAGTGATTAACGGCAAACCATTAGCAAAGACAGTCTGATCGTATTCATATCTCACGTACAGATAGGCCATATCGTTGCCTACAAAACTGCTACCCAAAGACGTTTCTGATGTCAGTGTGCTGTCAGCAGTGGTTTGATCGCCTTTGTGCTTCCTGATGCGTATCTTACGATCCCAAGATGTTTGCTCAGAACCAGTGCCAGCCGTGGTTATATATTCACCATCTAATGTTGCAAGCTGATCGTTGATGTAGATATCACCAATAGAGTTTACTTCGTGACCAGCTAAAACAATAACCTGATGTAGAAATACGTTGTCTGTGCCTGTTGTCTCATAGAAGGTAACAACACCACCCTTACGAACCTTACCATACACAAAATCTTGTGATGCGGCTGGGTCACGGGAATTGACCATGATGCCACTTGAGCCAATAGACCCAAAATCAGGCTTAGGGACTAAAGCCGATAATGCCCATGAGGTTACAGCAGTGTATGCAACATACCCAGCAATAGTAGCCGCAGTAATAGTAGTACTACCAACAGTAAAAAGTGCCGCCTGTGAAAAACCTACCTTAGCTGCTGCGGCAACAAAAACCTCCGGCATACGCGGAACTCTATCCCAACTATTCCAGTTCTTTACTGTGTAGTCACCTAGCTTATATTTACTCATACCCAAGCCTCATGCACAGTTTCCATTGGTAAGTGGATAACACCATCTTTAGATAAGAACACCGCCTTAGAACCTGTCGAAATGCCCATAGCAACGCCTATAATCCACCTCTGCGCTTGTTTGGTAGTTACCAAGGCCCCTAGTGGCGGCACATGACTTATGCGCGTAAGACGTTGATCTACAGCCTCTGAAAAGCTACGAAAGCCAAACTCTTTAATTAGTTCTCTTCGTCTTACTGGCATTGTGTTTTCCAAATATCTACCAAGCCAATCATCAGCCCAACCCCTACCATACATAGCATGAAAAGCATCATTGGTGAAAGTAAGGCAGTCATTCTTACCCCATTCAAATGGCTTATGCCGTACATCGTTAATATACCTATTTAAGCCTTCTCGCGGCCCCATACGATATCCCTTTGTTGCAAGTCTTGAACATAGCTGAAGAAATTATCATTGGGGTATCTAGCCCTATGGCTTTCTTCTGTATATCGCCTATTACTAGCTCTTTCCAATCTAACTAGCTTACTGTCCACCAGTACAGATATTGTGCTTGTTTCGCCACTATCCTCAATGGTCATCGTATTCATAAAGCCAGAGAATATTTCTACAGTCGTGGACTGATCCCTTGTACCAAAGTGAACACGACAAGGGCGTCTTTGATATGGTTCTGTCAGAGCATCTTCAATTAAGTTGGGCGGTATGCCTGAAACAGATATGGTAATGCTTTTCGCAGATAAGTCAGCGATTTCCTCAAAGCCATCTATCGTGAGCAGATCCCCTGACCCTGTGTAAGTATCGCTATCAATCACCTTATCGCCGTAGCCTGTCCATAGTCGGATTGGCGCTGTATCTAACTCAAACTCTACCGCATAAAATGGTTGAACGTCTGTACCTTCAAGAGCCGTAAGAAGTGATGTTATGCCTGTTCTACTCATACTGCTTCTACTGCTCCAAATGAGATACCGTAAAATGATGCTTCATTGATAGAAAAAGCACTTTCATTAGAGGCAAGTCTAAACACGCCCTTTGTACTTTCAAAGGTGACAGCAGACCCTGTTGAGATTGTAGCCCTTATATCAGGCCAGACATCCACTGTTACTTGCCCAGAGCCGTTTGTATTTGCGTCAGTAAGAACCTTAAACAGTTGACGAGATGTACCAGTTCCAATCTGCAAATAGTCACCAGCTTTAAGGTAGTTTGTCTGACTTGCAGGGGCGCTAGTGAGTGCAATGGTGTTGCTGCCAGCGGCAGTAGAGCCGTTTGTAGCTACAGTGTGACTATCACGGGCAGAACCTAAAGGGGTTGCGGCGGCGGGATCACCTAAATAGAAAGTTCCCTTCTGCCCCTTCAAGGAAATAAGCCATGAAATCCACTGTTCAGAGTTTTCTCTTTTCATAGGTGGTAGGGTAACATCTGCTTGCCACATCTTACCAGCATACTCATAAGATACCCCCGCAAAGGTAAATGGGCTGCGAGAGTAAGCTACAGCATTTAACGCCCTAAGCTCTATATTGGCGATTCCAGTGGCTGTGGGTAAACTTAAGGGGTAACTAATAGCCATTACGAGAATGCCCTTCCATATGATCCACCACGCCGTTTAGCGTCTACTACAGCAGCTTTAGCACTGTCAGCTATCTGTGGCATAAGTTGTTTAATCTCAGTTCTTACAGTCTGTTGTACGCCTGTGGAGACATTAATATTTTGAGTTACGTTAATAACTTCACCACCTACACCCTGACCTTTAGTGTGGTCCACTACAGTTTCTCTAGGGTGTAGCATCGCCATAAAGCCACCCTTGCCATCTAAGCCACCTGATCTTGAGCCTGAACCTGTGTAACCACCACCATCATAACTCTCAAGACCACCTCCAATAGCAGAAAGAACAGGGTTAGAAGATCCACTAAGCATACCACCTAAACCACGAACCATTTTTTGGACTACGAGTACTTGATACAAGTGTGCTATAATATCTCTAGCCATATCTTGGAAGATCCTATCTACCTTGAATGCCATATCCTCAAAAGAGTCTTTAAGAATATCTATATCTGTAACTACAGACATAAAGGCTTGATCCATAGAACCAGCTATTGTCTCTCCTATGCTTTCATACTTGTCTTTAATATCTTCTAGGGCTTGTTGCTTCTGCTCCATTGCGTCTATAGCTTTGATAGTGTTCTCTATCTCCAACATCTGTGCTGGTGTAGCTACATCTGAATATTGCTGACGAGCTTGTATGAGTTTATTTTGAAGATCTCTTTGTTCACCAAACTTACCTATTAGTTGTGTTTCTAAGTCTAGTTGATTACTAAGGTCTTTTATCTTTTGCTTAACAGGGTCTTTAGGGGCTTTAGGTGGCTCATCATAAATAGACTTACCTGCCCTTGATCCAGTACCGAAGATTGGATCTTTGTCAGAAACTGTACCTCTACCAGCGTACTTTCTTAATCTGCTGGCAAGTTCCTGTGTCGGAGCAAAGTTAAGGGTAGTTTGAGCTAAAGCTGCCACCTCAATCATTTCTTGCTTTAAACCCAATGCAACTGATTTTTGCTCTACAAGACTAGCTATCATCTTCTCACTCAAGCCTTGTCTGCGTAATTCAACCTCATAGTTATCTAGCGCAATGTCGTTTTGTAACCTTTGTATAACAAAAGACTCTGAGCCAAACTGTTTACGCATAGCTTCTAAAGCAATCTGATCACCTAAAATACGAGACTGCTCTTCAAAGACAGCTTTTATTTTATCTGCTTCATCTTTGAGTTTCTTAGAAGCTGCCATTTGAGCTTGGAAAGCTGCCCATCTTGATTTGTTTAACCTTCTTTGCGCTTTTTCCTCTGGTGAAACTTTACCCTCAGCTTTTTTTTGCTCTTCCGTCTTTGTTAGTTTTTCAAGCTCATCTGAGTACTCTTTTCTTTTTGCAAGGTTTGCATTTATAGCGTCAAAAGTGTTTCGTAAGGCTTCTCTTTCACGCCTTGAATAAAGTTCAGCGTCACCAGCAGCCAAACCTTGCGCATTTATTGTATCTATTTTAGCCTGTAGTGCGTCAGCTTGCTCTCTACCGAGAACCCTTAGTCTAGCTGTCTCTTCGTCATAACCCCTTAATATGCTATTTCTACCCGTTTCAAGCTCATCAATTTTATCCTTTACATCTTGCAGGGCTTGTTGAGCCTCCTCTGCAAAAGTCTCAACCTCTTTACCCGCCCGAATAAATGGGGCAATAAGACCTGTACCAATAGCTAAAGCAGCACCAGCGAGCGCCCCGTAAGGACCAAAGAAGCCTAGTAATTGAGAACCTTGTTGCCCAAGAGCTACAGCAGCGTTAGTACCCCCTTGTATCTGCACTGCAAGGTCACCGATTTGATAACCAGCTTGTTGCGCAAGGACTTCCATCCTTCTCATGCCTTTTCCTGATGCAGTAGTAAATCTTAACTGTTCCTCAGTGGCATCTTTTATGGCAAACTGATATTTATACATTGCACTTTTAGCTTGGTTTATATTTCCAGTTACTTTACCAAGCTCCCGTGCCATCTGATCTACACCACGGTTATATGCTTTTGTGCTAATGTTACCCTTATCTAACTCTAGTTTTAATTGGGCAGTTTTACGTTTAAATGACTCAAACTTAGAGATAGCCTTAGTAACATCCCCCGCCTCTACGTTTATACCAATGTTAATATCAGAAAGATCAGCCATTCATCGTACCCATAAAGACTACATCAACACGTTTTATTGCTTCTATCTCCCAAGAAGACAATGGTGTATCTGTAAGCTCCTTCCATGTTTTTATTTCTTGATAACTTATCGGGTTTGGTCCTGAGAAACCCATCGTTCTACTTGCGTTTAATACAATAAAGGCAGACCAAACATGAGACATAAGCAATGGGAAGTCGGGGCCATCTAATGCTTTTGGTCTGTGTCCAGTCTGCCTTTCTACTTGTTCTAAGTGTTCACGTTCTGATGTGCCTGACTTGTCTGGCCTACTTATAGAGAACTCATGCTCTGCATAGTCAACCAGTTCTTCAATCAGGCTTTCGTAAAATCCAGAGAGTTAGCTACTGCTTCCTCAATCTGATCTCTTATCCAGAATACTTCAGCGTAAATCTCTTTAGCCTTAGCGACAGAGAACTTAGGTTTAGAACCACCATAAGTAATCTTCCAGCCTTTAGTAGTTTTAGCAAGTAAGTCTAAAGTAGCGTCCTCTAGGTCTTCTGCTGTAATCTCTACCTTCTTCTTATTCTGTGCTTGCTTCAGACGTTTGTTGGTTTGCTCATGTACAGCAGCCTTATACTCTTTAGAGTGTGGTGCATATACAGTGATAACCATCGGTGTATCGTCATCATTATTCAAGACATCAAAGCTAGTAGGATGTACAATAGTGACATCTACAGTGTCGCTGGTCGGGGTTAAATCTAGTAAGTCCATGTCGAGTTTCCTTATCGTCGGGGTTAAAAGTTGTCGGGTTAGTTTGTTAAAAGGGGAAGCATCAGACCCGACACCAATGCCTCCCCACCCTAGCTAGGGAACTTATGAAGAGCGAGTAATAACTAAGTTACTTGCGTCTGTCGTGTTGTAGAGTGCTACGAATGACATAGAAATGACACGGCTAGTTGGGCCATCTACACCTACGTCTGCACTGTTAATCTTAGCCCGTGGGAATGCGAACTTAAGGGTATTGCTACCATCGCCCACAGTTACCTCAAGCTCAGTTTCAGTCTCATTCAAGAAGCGGTTGATTAATGAGGCATCCTCAAAGTAAGCTGAGAGAGTACCTTCTATTTCTGCACGACCAACCTCTAATTGTGGTGCACTATCACTACCAATCACAAAGGTAGGTGCGAAAGAGTTGGTCAAGGTAAAGTCCATACCAGTTACGATAGCTGATGTAGAGGGTGTACCGTTGACGTTACCAATTGCTAATGTACCTGAGTAAGCATCGTAAGGGGCATTAGATGAAGAAGCATTTTGTGTTTTCTGAGTGGCGCTAATACTCATGTCTTTACCAACCATACCATAGGTAGCTGTTACCATCTGGTTAGGAGCTAGAGAGACACCCATAGTAGAAACTGTCATACCTGTGAACAAACGAGCTTGGTCGATGTCAGCAGCGTAGTCTTCGATAGAGAAGAACTTAGGTGTAGTACCAACTTTAAGTACGTTAGTTGACCAAGTAGACAACATAGCTGATTCTAAGAATACATCGTAGTCAGCATCACGTAAGTCAGCTACAATGTCACCAGCAGCTTGACGGTTACCATGACGGTCAACACGAGGCATACGGTCAGCTTGGATGTCAGTACCAGCTACACGATCTTTGCTTAAGTTTAAAGAGTGTGTGCTAAAGGGTAAGTTTGTAAAGTTACCAGCGGGAGTTGTACCAAATGTGCTTTCCACAATGTACGATAGGCTGGAACGAGAACCTTGTGCGAAGGCCATGTTGTATTCTCCTAATTGTTATAGACGTACCATCCGATATTAATCGGAACATAGTACCAAGGCGCATCTAAGAAACCTTGCTGTCTTTCAGCGTAGTCGATAGATACAGTTATTGTTTCATCCCCAGAGTAGGGAATTTTAGTGGTTGCTTCAAAAGCCTCTAGGATAGTGTTAGCTAAGGCATCAGCAGCGGCGGGGCCATTACCTTCTGGGGTGTAGGCAGTTACAACAAACACACCATCGTATCTCTGTTGTGGGTTTAAACCTCTTACAGCGGGTCTACGGAGTGTCGGGAGGAAATTAGTCTGTAGGTAACTTGTACCTGTCGTTGGGCTAAATGAGACATTCTCATAAGCTATCCCACTGGGTAAATTAGAGGTATTAGCTAACTTGTTCTCAAGTGCTGCACGTATGTCATTATAGATACTAGCCACGGTTATACTTTCTCTTTAGTTGGGTAAACACAAAGTAGCCATTAGTTCTGGGCCAACCTTCTCCACGTTCAACATCACGGGCATGAGGACTATTGTTACGAAGTTCTATACGTGTAGTATCTAGTAACGAAGGTATTCTTTCTATATCTTGAATAAGATTACTTAGACCCTCATTCATCTTAGCTACAGCGTTTTGATTTCTAGGCTTACCTTTTGAACTTTTACCTCTGGGTCTACCAGCACCTACATTAAATGAGAAAGATGTTACATATGCACCAGTATCTACAGGAACTCTTATTGTACCTAAACCGACAGCATCAACTGCCATATCTGTTAGCTTGCGCTCTACTTGTTGTTCAGCTAGCTGTTTAAGACCATCTATCTTTCTTTGTAGGGAAGGCATGACCTTTAACTGAGTTCTCATTATTCTCTCACATCACACAAGAAACAAATCTTGACCCCATTAGAAAATATAGTAACAACAGAAATGACATTAACTGTGTCACCGTTACCAATAATCTGATCTTCGTCATCGGGTTCTACTTCTAATCCTAAAGCTGGTACTACACATTTACGGGTGCCTCTACGGATCTCATCTACATTAGCTATGATACCTTGATCGTAGTTGTAGAAGTATCCAGTAAAACTGTAGTCGGTTGTAGCGGAGCCTGTTACTGTCCCTGTAGTAGGATCGTAGGTTCCTGCTGTAGTCTTCTTCTTTAGAGTAAGGGGTTCCCCAAACTCATCAACCATCTTAAGTAGGTTATAACCTCTTGAGAATGCCATCACCTACCCCTTAACTATAGTCGTAGTCATCACCACTGTAACTTGGTGGGTTCTTAAATCTATCCCTACGGAAGGATGGTGGAACACGATCTGTGTTTTGTCTCACATTATCCACAGTGGCAATACTAATACCACCAGCTTTAATACCCAGTACAGCACCAGTCTTCTTACCTTGATGCTCTAGTGTCTCAGCTAGGCTAGTATAATGCTCTTGTAAGTCGCTGTAGTCAGCACTGAGTGCGCCTGACAAGTTCTGTGTAACCCTACGAGAGTATTGTGCAGCTATCGTTCTAGCAGACCATGCAGCAGCATAATACACGTTGTCACTTGTTTGATTGAGAGCGAAGATAATTTCTTCATTCTGTACTTGTTGGTCGTTAGTGTCAGTATCACCTACAAGCAATCTAACAGAGTTTAATCTCTCCGCTACAGTACTTGTACCTAAGTTTGTTGCATCATACGACCAAGCCATAATCAATCAGTCTCCATGTGACCATAATTTCTACGCCAGCTACGAATAAGCCCACGTTGTTTATCAGCTATCTTAGACTTCTTACACTTCTTCTTTTGGAACTCAGCGTCAGATTTTGTCTTAGACTTTACTTTCTCGTTGATACCATCCACTAAGTTATGTAGCCCACCGACATCAAGTACCTCTAGTCCGTCACCTACTTTGGTTTCAGCTTCAAGGGTTGAACTGTGTCTTAGTCTACCTTCTCTGTAGAGTATCTTTACTAATTCTTTATCTAAACCTATCTCTTTCCATTTAAGCTCATCACCAGCATTAAATGTGCGGCCTTGTGCTTTCATGGTCAGGGTGACAAAGAGTGGTCTGTCGTACTGCATCGGCTCATTAAGGAACATCGGGTAATCCTTTGATTAAGGGGAAGTGAGGGCCACTACAGCCCCCACCATAGTAAATACTTACTGTACGATACCGTTTACAAACGCACCCAAGTCAGCGCCTACGATCTTCATGTCGTATGACATTTTAACTTGGATCATCTCAGCAATCTGTTGACGCTTAAGAGCATCGTCTGAGAATGACTCAACAGTAATACCTAAGTTGTTTACACCTTCAAGGTTATTCCAAGCAAAGGTCAAACCAGCGGCTGGTGACATAAGACCAGCATTTGATGGTGTGTAGCACAACATAGCATGTTTACCACCGATAAACGCATTGCTTTCTGCAACACCTTCAACGGATGAGTTCTTGACAGCTTCCATGACGTAGAAGTTCTCTACCTCAAAGATTTCAGCCAGTTTAGCATCAGTTACCAAAGCTGTGTTGGTTACAGTTGCGCCACCGTTCAAGCGAGCCAAGATATCTGCGTTGTTTACCAGAGCATCACGTACTTCTTTACCAACAACCATTGTGTTTG
>Ga0208791_1000520_pt1 | contig 16880 bp, 30 predicted proteins | sample 11_taG_FD_184084 | JGI IMG/M metagenome (GOLD analysis project Ga0208791, IMG submission 184084) | Marine viral communities from the Subarctic Pacific Ocean - 11_ETSP_OMZ_AT15265 metaG (SPAdes) (version 2) | ecosystem: Environmental > Aquatic > Marine > Oceanic | place: Pacific Ocean | collected...
GCTGCTGCTGTAAATGCCATTTTTAAATCTCCTTAAACATTTATCGAATGTATACCAAAAGGTATACTACCTTTTAGTCATGTTACTTTATAAGGACCATTCATGCGTTGAGGTTGTACGTGGGATAGCTAATCCTGTGTAGGCTCACATAATTGGGTAGTCTTTAAAGCGGGGTTTTAAAGTGTAACATAAGTAAGTTATAAGTAGCTAGTTTTTTATATTAGGAACGAGTTAAAAGCCATATAAAAAACACATATAAGGTTATGTCACACTTTTAGTTATTATAGTTATACCTATAATAAATTACTTGTCAACTATTATCTTGCATTTCCTGATATATCATATATAAAATTGCCTGACCTAATAGCTTCCATTATCTGTTCTGACTTAGCTTCATACTCTTGAGGACTCATTTTGTCTACTTGAGACTCTTTAAACCCTACGCTTTTGCTAGTTTCTGAAGGAGTCGTTTTGCCTTTCGTTGTGACTGCTTTAGCAGCACCTGCATCATCTGACTTCTCTTTTGTCTTACTAATTCCTTTATCTGCTTTATAGAGGTCGATTGCCCTTGCTGCAGATTTGGCATCATTATTGTTTTCGTACAAAGCATTTTGTACCCATTGTGGTTGGTCTTCTGCCCAATCATGGAAGTCATCACTTTCTCTTATGTCTACGAAGTCTGGATGTATTCGTAGTAATTCTAATTCAGCTTTCTCTTTTACGGAGTTAGCATCTCTTTCATCTATTTCTTTTATTCGTTTAGCTATATCTTCTGATTGCTCTCTTGCTTTTTTTGTAGCAATTGTTTCTACTATAGCCGCTACATCAGGGTATTCCTTTGCCCATTCACTTATATCTTCATCCGACTTAGGAAGTTTCATTTCCTTTTTAGTTGCTTTATCTAACTGTTCTTTCAAATCATTTAGTTGCTTTTGAAACTCTCGTTCTTTTTCTTGGGTATGTCTTCGTAAGTCTCCATAACGCTTTTTAAAAGTTTTCTCTTCAGCAGAAGTCGGTTCTTCTTCATTATTATTTTCCGCTTCTTTAGCTTCAGTTTCAACTTCACCTTTTTGTTCTTTCAATAGCTGTTCTAATTCAGCCTCTTCTTTTTTTATTCTTTCTTCTTGTGTGTAAGGTTTAGTTACAAATGCAACTTTCTTAGGTGTTGCTTCCTTAATCATAGCTTCTGCCATTTAGTTTCTCCTTGGGGTTATCGTAGCCAAATATGTTGGGGGATAAGTAGCCTATATGTGGGTTATTGTCTTGAAGCCAACCCACCTCGCTTCTTCTTATTAGCTTTAGGTAAATTCTTTCTTTGTATAAAACCACCTGATGCAGTAGAAAATCCCATATCGGATGATGCAGAACCGCCACCACTACTTTGACCACCGTCATCATCGCTAGAATTATTATCATCATAACTTGGTGTTACAGTTCCAAAGTCACTATACAAACTACTACCTACACCATAATCACCGCCTCGTTGAGCTGCTTCTTCATTTCTATCTAAGTATTCTTGAGAAACTATGTTTGAAATACCTGCACCTTTTCTGCCTTTATACATATCATCATATATATCTTGAGTTTTCTTTGCTGCTTTTTTTAAAGATGCTAATTTATTAGGTGACATATTTTCAAAAGGGTCTTTAAGTAAACTAGGGTCTCTTGCTAAACCTACTTTAAGTTCTCTTTGAACTGCAGGTGATAACTCTAAAAACTGGTCTACTTTACCTAGTGGCGTAGAAACTCGTGAATCTCCTTTTGTTGAAACTGATGGTCTAGGTGTTGGAAAAGCTCCAGTATACTTTGTACTACTAGGAGGGGTACTTCCTCTGAACCTATCTGCATCTTTACCAAAAGGTTTAGATATAGTAGTGGTAGGTTTTTGGTCTCCCCCTTTTATTTCATCTCCTACTTTAGTAAGTCTATCATCTTTAGGGTCAGCAAATTTAGTACCGCCACCTGTTTTATATCCTAGTTGACTAGCCCACGCATCATATCTATCTTTACCCTTTTGTCCTAATGACTCATATTCTTCTTTACTTACAGTAGAGCCATGCCATCCTGTATCGTGAGAAGCCGCTAGATGGTTAATAAAATCATCAAAAGATTTATATGAAACAGTTCCATCTTTTGTTAATGAAGCAGAACCGTTACTATTCATAGCTAAACCACTTGCATGATAAACACCATTACTAAGTTTATCTACATCACCTGCTTCTTTACCAAACTTAAATGTTGGAGTAGCACCAAACATAGCAGTAGCATTTCTTATATCTGTATCAAAAGCTCTTTGTGAATTTTCTTCTAACACTTCTTGTGGAGTTATACCTTCAAATGCTCGTTCTTCATCAAGAGCTTCTGCAGGAGTTAATGTTTCAGGTTTATCTCTACCTGTTAAGCTACTAATAATAGTTCCACCAATAGCTGCTATAGGATTAATTAAAGCACCTACTGCTGTAGCTAAACCTTTGCCTACTCCCGCTTCTCTTCTTTGTGCAGCTTTAGCTAAATCAGATACCGCTGTAGATTTAATACCTACACTATCATCTCCAGTATCTTGCGTAGTAGCACTTCTAGCACGAACATCAGTTACAGTCTGCTCTTGTTCTTTTTCTTTTTCAGCAACAGGTTCAGGTTTATAACCTGCTGGAATAGGATATATAGACTGCCCATTAACAAAAGGTATATATAGTTTTTCACCTGCATCATTTATATATACACGTGTTTCTGATTGTTGCTGTTGTCCAAACGGTGTACCTATAGCTTGTTCAAACGTATAAGGTACTTTAGGCATTACTTGAGAAGATGTGTACACAGGTGCTTTTGGCGTTTGTACAGTAACAGGCTGTGCAACTTGTTGTGGTTGTGTTTGAGCAGGAGTAGCAAACATAGATGGTTTAGTAAGTTGTGTTGTAGGTCCTTGTATATTAACCCCCGGAACCACACCACCTTCTGCCATTTGTTTAAAAGGTACACCGTCAGGTATGGTAGCTTGGTCAGAATTACCCATTTGACCCATTTGTTCCATCTTTTGTAAACCTTGTTTAGCTTGGTCTCTAATACCCATAATCTTTTCTAAGCCATGATATCTTACAACATCCGCAGGTAACACAAATTCACCTTCACTTAGTTGAGCAGGTATATCATCTCTTACTTCTTCTTGAGTAGAGCCGATAGGTACGGGGTTATTTGATACAGGGTCTTTAGTTTTTCCTTGGTCTTTTAAACCGCCATCTTCAAACAATTCCATTTGGTCGCTTACAGGTTTTTTAGCCATCGTTTTTATTTACCTCGTCTCTTAAATATTTTAATCTTCTCAATGCTGCTATTGCACCTTGCGTTCTATACATAACAACTGTATCTTCTGTTTGCTCTATAGCTTTATGATGCTGTTCTATTAAAGCATCTAAATACTTATTGAGTTGGTGCTGGTGGCTGACTAGGGGTTTGAGGTTGCCCAGTATTTGCTTGTCCATTTCCACTAAATCCTTGTTCATTCGGTTGCGGTACTTGACCTGTTCCTATTGTTCCTCCCCCTGCTCCTGTGGGGTCCATTGGATTTGCACCTGCTGGAGCTTGACCTTGAGGTGGTGGAGGTCCTTGAAACTGTTTAAGTAACTCCGCTTGTAAAACAGCTTCATCCATATTGTTAGTAACCTTTGAGGGGTCTAAATCCATAGCTTTTGCTATTTCTCTAATTATATAATTAAACTTAGCAAACGGAGCAAGGGCAGGATTAGATGCAGTTTGTAAAAATTGCATTAGTCTTTGGCTACGGACTTCGTTTGCCATTAGGCTTTCCGTTCCCCTAGCATGAACTTCTAAATCACCTCTTATTTCTGGGTTAAAATTAAATTGCATATTAAATCTAAATAATCCTTCACCTAATGGTTTAAGTAAATAATCATCTACATTTTTAATAACAGTTTTAATACTGCCACTTGCTGCGTTCATTAACATAGATATGCCTGATGCAGTTCTTCCTACACCAGATACTCCTGTTTGTCCATGAGAAAAAGAAGGTAGTCCAGTGCTTTCATCGGCTAGTTGTCTAGCCTTGTCAAACAGTTGCAAGTTTTCGTTTGATACATTAGGGAACTTCGTACCAAAGATAGCTTGACCCGGAGCACCTCCTTGTCTTCTAAATACTTTACCCGGATATACAGATAAGTCTTGTCCCGGAACTAAGTTTGTTTCATCCACCTCTATAAGTAAATTACCTGATAACACCGCATTATCAACAGCCATTCTCATAAAACCATTCATCAATGTTTGTGTGTCATCCATATTTTCTGCTAATCCAATTCCAAAAAAAGAATATGGATTTAATTCATAAGGAGCAGCCATGTATGGTATCTTAGCAGGTTTAAATGGGTTAAGTACAACTCTAAGTAATCTACCCCCAGAAACCCACACATTAACTTGTAGCTCTTCAAAGTCTTTTAATTCTTTAGGAATATCAACCCCTTGGTCTTCAAGCATTTCAGTATCTAACATACCCCAATATTCAAGAACTTCAAAACGTTCTACATAGCTATCTTGATTATAATCTATTAAGTCATCTTCCCAATATTTTTTTGTATAGTTTTCTCCTTCTGATATTACCTCTTCTATGACGTTATCTCTAAAGTAGGGTCTTCGTTTTAAAGCACGTAGTTCAGAACGTGACATTTTATGTCGTTCTATTATGTATTGTGCTTGTTCAATATTAGTACTATCAGGGTCAGGATAAAAATTCCAAACAGAAACATGGCTGACTTGAGGGATTGTTTTAAATACAGGAGAATACTCTCCTTCTTCATCCCAGTTCGGGTATTCTTTGTCAACAGCAAAAGGTCCTTTCATTACTCCTGTGCCAAACAAGGACATCTCAAAAGCTGTGCTTCTAAGGTGCTTGTTAGCATGAGACTCTTGCAATTGGTCCATGATTTGTTTTTCCATAGACTTAGCTGCAATCATTGCAGGACTATATGTTATCGCTGTAGGAGTTTGTCCACTGCCTTCTTTAAGATTTTCAACGTCTTCAAGTTTTTCCCCCAAAGGACCAAGCATATCTTGCAAGCTTTTAGCTGTAGCTCCTTTAGGAAGCTCTTTGCCATCTCCCATAAAACCGTAAGGAGAAACCACATCTCCGCTATCATTTTGATTACGTAATTCTTGAGGTTCTTTAGGGTCGAAACTAACATCTTTAGCAATTCCTTCTGGTAACTCTGTTGGCTCTATGCTTATAGGAAATTTATTTCCCGCAAATAATACATCAGCAATCTGTCCATAGGCAGCTAATGTTTTTGTTTTAGTTATTTTAATAAATACTCTAGACTTTTCGGCTTCCGTAAACTGAACATCAGGTCCATATATACCTCTATAATTTCTATAGGCACGAACCCATCTTGTTTCATCATCATATCTGTAGTCTTCTGATTTTTTAAACTGTGACATAACATGACTAGCAATACCTTTTACTTCTACATCAGTTACATCAGAATCTTTAGAGTCCTCTAATGCAATCGCATCATCTTCTAAATTTATTTCGTCTTCAGCCATATTAATATCCAAACGTTGAATCTGCTACAGGCATACTACTAGAAGGTCTGCCATGTGGGTCGTAATCAAATATACTAAATCTTGGTCGTGACATTATACCATATCTTAATGCATCATACAAGTGGTCTTCGGCTCTAGTATCTACGTCTTCGGGATTTTTTTTATCCAAAGGTATAGAAGGTAATTGCGAAACCGTATTAGTACACGTATTAAAAAACACTATTCTAGGTTCTTCTGTATATTCGTCTACTTGCAAACGTCTATGTATCTCATTCTTACCTGATACACGACTACCTTTACTTCTATCAGAAGGTCTCCAACGACACCCTCTCTGTATCATTTGTTCCGCAAGAGAAGGACCAGTATCACCACGTTTGTGCCAAAGGCTACTGTCAAGAACACCGTACTTAATATTTCCATCTTCTGCTTCCAATTCATTTATCATATCTGCCAAATCTGTGGCAAGGACTTTGCTAACATAGAGTTCTCTATAAACAATAAGTTGTTCAGATGGCGAGACAGCAAACCATAACACCCCACTATAAGAACCATACCCATAATCACAAGCCCTAAATTTGACCCAATTACTAGAGATGTGAAAAGGCTCAACAACGTGAATATCACGATTAAACTCCGTAAAAGCGGCACCTTCTTTAATATCCCAATCGCCTTCAAGTAATTGCCTACGCTGTTGCTCTGGGAGTGATAGCAACATTGCTTCGTAATCACCTTCTCTAGATAAATACGGATTGTCAAGTAATCTTGCAGGGATAAATTTCCTTTTAAATAACGATTGTCCAGCTTTGCTATGTCCTGCTGGATACTTAAGTATTTCCCCGGTCTCAATATCTGTTGCATCAAATGTCTTTCCATATGGTGCGGGGTCAATAAACATTTTTTTGACCCAACCATGACCCGGACCTCCCGGGTTTGTGGTTGCCCTCATATAGATTGGCAAATCTGATGACGCTGTTCTTAAACGTGAACGCATGTAATTCCATGAAAACGGAGTTGCCCACTGCGTTAACTCGTCAAACCCTATCCAACTAAATGCCAATCCTTGATATCTTAATACGTCATCATCTCTGTCAAGGTATGACATCCACAATCTAGCACCTGATGGTGCTACCCATTGCATCTTTCTTTCTGACCATTTTATACCCTTCCAAATCTTAGGATATAATTCTTGTGACTTCCATACTAATTCTCTAAGTTCTTCTGTTGTATGTCTTAATAATAAACCACTAAACGATGGATGACCCATATATCTTAAAGGGTCTGCAAGCATAGCATATGATTTACCACCTCCTGCTGAACCACCATATAATACTTCTCTTTCATTTGCCGCAAGAAACTCTGTCTGTGGTCCTGCATTTGGTTTAAAGATTACATTAAGAGACTCTTCTTCTAATCTTTCTACTTCAACTATACTAGGTTTTTGAACCGAGTCTTTCTTCTTCGATGGCTTTCGCCTTTTCGATTGCTTTCTGGGCGTACTCAGACCATTTTCTGAGAGTTCTAGCTTGGTTCTTACGTTGTTGCTCATGCATTAACCTTTTTCTTAATCCTACGTGAGATATTTCTCTACCTGTTTTTTGAGTAACCCAATTAGCAACTTGCCTATAGGAATACTGTCTTACATACTTTCTAGCCATTTCAATAGCTTCAAGTTCAAAGGGTATTGGATTAAGTACGTCAGGGTCTTCTTTATCTTTTTCATATCCAAAAGGTATTATTCGTGATATACGTGGTATCTTAGACCACTCTTTACCTTCTTCATCCTTTATATCTGTAGGTTGTGGTAACTTCCACTTACCTAAACTTCTTACTGTCATTCTACTCTTTATTTTTAGGAGGTAATATCATAACACCACCTGATGCCTCTACTTGTACCTTCTCGGTCTTAATTAAACCTACTCTGTCTAGCAGTTCTTTGCTTGCTGAGAGCTTATCTCGTATGCCAAGCTGGGTAGGGTCATCTACACCACTTACCATAGCCACAGCGGCTTTAGGTGCGTTTCTACCCATATATAATTGTGTAGCTTCCATAATCTCTTCTTTGAGAGATTTTATTATATCTGTTGTACTAGATGTTTCAGAATATCCTGCAAGCACTTTAGCCTGTGCGACATCTCCACCTGCACCATCAAATAGTACATCAAGAAACTTTTGTTGTCTTTCGGTTAGTTGTCTACTCATACGGGTGGGTTCTCTCTATGATGCTGCCTATCCACGATTGCTATTAGACGTTTTGCTCTATTGGGAGTTTGTTTAAACCAACGAGAGTCTTCCATTTCGTCTGCCATTTTATGCCAATCTAAATCTTCTACGGCGGCAATCATATTCTTAAATTTAGATAAGCGAGGTCTACCTAATTGAAAACACATATTGGCTAATACATGTTGTATATCTTCAGGTAGATTATCGAATTGCGAAAACAATAGGTTACAATCTTTTATAGTCGTTTCTATGTCTTTCGCAAACCAATCATCCACTTGTTCGTGTGGAATCCTTGTTCCTATGGGTTTTTCATAATACTCTTCATCCCATTCTGTAATCAAATGTCCAATACCCCCTGTAGGGTATCCTTCTGAACATTTATATATTTCGTACTTAACGCCTTCATCGTCTGCTATTTCATCTTGTAGTTTTATTAAGTTCATTTAGTTGGCTACTCTCTTTGCTTTATTTTTAATGGATTGTTCTAAGTGACTTATTAGAATTTTTCTCATGCTTTCTGCTCTCTGTCTGTCAGTAAAAGAATATTCACGAATATCATCACTAGACACTCTAAGTGAAAATATATAAAATGCACCTTTCTTGACTATACTAGAAGCACTACCCTTTGCTACCCTAGCAGGATTAATTAAAGTTCCAAAGTTTGTTTCAATTATGTTTGACATTATTTCTTCCCCATAATTTTCATAGCTTGTCCTGCACCCTTTATACCAAACGATGCACTAATAGCTATAAACAAAAGGTACTGATACCACTCAGGTAGTGTATTCAATACTTCAAACCCTGTTCTTACATATTCTGTCATGCTAGGAATGAACACTAGTATAGCAGGTAAAAGTAAAACTGTCAAGGCAAATTCATCTTTCCATGAATTATCTGTGGCATCAGCCATAGACTTTTCCCATTCAACTTCGCCTGTTGCTACCTTCTCAGCTACAACTGCTTTAGCTTTAGCTTGTGCTACCTTTGCCTGTCCTTCAGCCTTGACCTTCTCAACCTTGCTGTCCATCCAAGAACTAGCGAGATTTGCGATTGGTCCTATCAACGCTGTTAACATGATTATCTCCTTTATGTTCGTGACCCATCCAAATGCCAAAGACACCTGTCATCACACCCATAACTACTGACACGAAAGCTGACTGAGCCGCTGTTGGTGCGTCAAGTTCCATAAACCATTCAGCACATCTCCATGACATTACTGTGCTTGCAAGCATCATACATCTTGGCAGTATTTTCCATTCTAAGAATTGTTCAACGGTTACCACTAAAGTCTTTCCTGTCTAATTCTTTGTTTTGCTTGCCACTGTCTCAGAGCCTTTACGTGTTTTAGCATTAGATAGTTTCCTACCTTCTGGAAGGGCTTCGCTAAAGCGAGATAAAATTCGTATCTTCTCATCTAAATCTCGCCGTTTTTGTAGCAATCTTTTTGGGCTGTTTAGATACTTGTCTACCTGCTCTAGTTGCTTTTCGTTTAGCAGCCGTACTGGCGGCGTATTCACTGGAAGAAAGAGCCTTAATTGCTTTTTCAGGTAAATAACGTTCACCTGTTGCTTTACTCCCCTGTGTACTAGGCTTCCCACTTTTAGTTCGCCACTTTTGTTTTGTCCAATTTGCTAGGGATTTTTGTGGTGCTCTCATATGCTTCCTTTATTTGTTCTATTGTTCTAAAGCATCCTACACAGATATTTCCTTGTAACTTACAGATGCCTACACACGGACTCAAAACTTTCCTACCCATTTACCTGCTGCCCATGCTAACAGTCCTGCAAAGAATATAACAACTATAGCAGCTATTCCGTAACCTGCGTATTCCATCAATTCTTGTCTACGCTTCTCTGCCATCTTTTCTTGATAGCGTCTAGACTTACGTGCTTCAGCTTGGAAGGCTTGCCAATCCTGCCAAAGTCCGGGTCTGCCTAAGTAAATCATCATCTTCTTGAGTTCTTCTTCTTTTTCTTTTATCTGCTCAAGAGCCATGAACTCTTCTAAGTCTGAACCACCTACACCTTTAGCTTTCTTTTCCTTTGCTTTCTTTTCTAGTGCTTCTTTAGAGAATACAAAATCACTTATATGTTTCGCACATCCTGAAAGTTCTTTTCCGTTGGATACGAATTGTTTTATGACATTGAAAGCAGCGTTAGCTGCGGCTAGTTCTGCTAACATTTTATTTTTTCCTTATAGGTTTACAGTATGCTGTTATCTCTAAATTAGCTCCTTCCTTTTGTGGTATTGAAGGTTGGTTGTGCAGTCTCTCTGCAAAGTATAAACATCTATCTATATCTTGGAAGGTTTGTGTTTGGTCTACTACTCTTAATCCCATCATAAACACAAGCACAAACTCAATCATTTATTTATACAGGTACGCCTTGTACCTCCTCATTCTTTTTTTCTGTGTGACATTCACAATTACATTCTTCGCAGTCACATTCGTAACATTCACAAGTTTCGCATTTATCTTTTGTCATCACTTGTATCCTCCACCTGCTGCTTTATATGCTTTGGCAAGCATTTGGGCTTTTCTTGCAGACCATTGTCCGGGCTTGCCACCTTTTGAACCGGCTTTAATCTTTTCAAATAAGCGTTTACGCATGGTTGGCTTAGTATAATTCCCAGACTCATTTACTTTACTCTTTGCTTTTTTTGGTTTTTTTGCTACTGCCATCTCTATCCTCGTATAAATTATTAAATGTTGTGTAAGGGTCTAGGTAAGATTCATGTGACTCTGCTGAGTGTGTCCACTGTGATGGTGTAAAATCAGGAGCACCTTCACCCGTAACCCATAAAGCAGGACTTGTGGCTCTTACTCTGTTATTAGGCAAGGCTACAATATTACCTGTCCATTTACCTGCATCAATCAAATACATTACATGTGATTGTTTATGCTGTGCAGGGTCATCTGCTATGTCACTGTCAGTATAGTCCACTGTGAACATATACTTAGCTTTGTAGAACTCATTGTCTATCTTACACAGCCATGGACTAGAACTTACTCTATCCATTACTATGACACTGTGATTCCTAGACTCACAATCCCATGGTTGACACAAGTGGTCTTCCATTGGCTCTGCCCACTCATCTACAGGTATATCAGCTACAAGTGCTTGTATTGGCATCCTAGCCCACATAGCACCACCATGTATATTATCTTCTTCAGTACTTCCAGTAAAGACTACCTGAAAACTTAATGACCTGTCAGGTATGGTATTCACGGCAAACGCTAATGCATGGAGATATTCTCCGTGGTAGTCCAGATGATTACATGTGAACTCCCTACGTACCCAACATTTAAAATGTGGTACGTTACTTATTAGATAGGACATTACTTACGTTTAGCTGCTCCACCTTTAGCCATGTACTTAGTCTTTTTAGTTGCACCACCCTTAGCCATGTACTTAGTTTTTTTGGTCATACCGCCTTTAGCAAATTTTGGTTCACCCATAGCATCTATTTTTCTTTGCAAGGCATCTTCTACCATTCTATCTAATTTAAGTTCTAGGCGTTTCTCTGCTGCTTTTGCTCTTTGTGTAGGTGTACCTACAGGTTTTGCTTTAGCGTCTTTGCCTTTTCCACCTACCGATATCTTTAAACCTTTTTTAACTTGTCTAGCATCTTTAACTTTATTTTTAGAATTATCTACTTTAATTGATTTAGCTTTAGCTTTAGCTGCTTTAACTGTTGACGCTTTCTTTTTACTAACACCTTTAGATATAGCTTTTTTTAGTATTTTACTAAGCATTATTTTGTTCCTTTCTTAGGTTTACCCATGCCTATCATTATTACAAGTCCACCTTTACGGTAGTCCATACTTCCTGTCTTCTTTTTCTTAGCCATTCCACCGCCATACATATAGCCCATCTTATTACGTACAGCAGTAGGTAGTTTCTTTAATCCTGTTTGATTAGACTTTGGCATAGCTAATCCACCCTTTTGCAATCCTAGCTTTTTCTTTAGTGTAGCAGAACGCATTAAAGCTTCTTGTTGAGGTTTTGTAAGTTTGTCAAACTCTTTATTCATTACCCCATATTTTTCTATTTCTGTTTGAGCCGTTTTAAAATCATCAGGTTTCTTTTTAGGTCTACCTTTTTGCGTAATACCTGATTTAACCTTCCTATTAATTTCATCCGTTACATCTTTAGCTTCCATTCTGTCTAGCTTTTTCTTTGCTGCGTCCTTTTGTGTTTGTGTAGCTTCTTTACTTCTAGTAATCTGATTAAGTTTTTCTTTATACTTTGCTATACTTAATCCTGATTTACTTTGTTGCATCTTAATAAAGTTGCTAAAACCCATTACGTCATCACCTACAGATATCTTTTCACCTCTTACTGTAGTACCTGTTCTACCTGATACTGTAGCAATATCCATAGAAGGTTCATACGGTTGGTCCTTAGCTCCTGCTATCTTACCTTTACCCTTAAACCTAACATCTTTTTGTGTTTGACTTTGACCTTTTTTATTAGTCTCTTTATTAGCTGCTCTAACTTTTTTAGTAGTCTCTGCCTTTTTCTTTTTAGCAGGTGCTGCTGATTTTAAGTTTTGATTAGAAATCTTTCTTGTATATTCTTTGGTATCACCGCCACCCTTTTTGATAGCTTCCTTTATTCTTGTATCTATTTTAGATGCTGTTTCTTTTTGTTTCTTTAACTTATCTGCTTTTGCTTGTAAGGCTGCGGCTTTCTTAGTACCTTTACGAACCTTTATACCCATTATAGTTAATATTTCTTTTACTACTTTCTTTTTAGCCATAGTATTACTCCTACCATTTTACCTTATGCGACCAGTACTTCGCTGATAACTTTGAAGTTGGTTTGCCTTGAGCATTATGTCTAGCATAATAACTCTTCTTACGTGCCTTATCCTTCGCTGTGGTAGGATTTTTACCAGCACCTTTAACGCCTTGCTGACCAAAGCGTATTAGTCTAATCTTGTCACCTTCTTTTGCTAGTACAGCATGCGACTTCTTTGGATGCTTTGGAGTACGTTTAGGTTTATTATAACCTGCAAACTTCTCTCCTGACTTCTCTACAGTCATATTCCTGTTCCTTGTGGTTCGCACTTATACCTAGTAGCAATATACTCAGGCATCCAATCAGGCAACTCCATTGCTATCTCATATGCTCTGACTTCACATTGCTTTTCAGTTTGGTATGGACCTTTTATATCTTTTAATGTTTGGCAGACTTTTGGGTCTTTTAACATGCAGATATATACAAATGCTTCAAACATCATTTAACATCCCTTCTGCTTTCATAGCATTTTCTACGTGCTTCAGAGTGTATCGCACTCCTGTATCGGCTTCTATAGCAGCACGTACATAAAATACGGAACTATGGGGAATGTGCAATTCTTTTAGTTTGTTATTACGGATAGCATCATAAAATGCTTCTAACATATTCTCTGGTGTATATAGTTTTACTGATTTTCGTTTCATTGTCAAGCAACTTTTTATTTATTACGGATATATTTATTAGGGAGGATTACTTATGTGTACATTTAAGTGTTACATATAAGTGAATTTAACAAGAATAAGTAATAAACATTTAAGTGTTACATTATAAGTGTGTGTTGATTATGCCCTAAGTTATACCATCAATCACGATACTTGTCAACCCCAATTATTTTTAGGCATGTACGATTATAACATGCGTGTGATATAAATGCAACACTTATTTGTGTGTGCTTGTGTGTATATGTTTGTACAGTTTCTATTGTAGTTAACACTTAGTTTTCCTAATCTGTGTATTTCTGTGTATATATATAACCCCTACCCCCCACTGACCCCTGCCGAGGGCTAGGGATTGGCTAGAGTTCTCATCTCAAAGAGTCTTTTCTGATAGAATTGAAGACTTCTTCCCAAGCTCTATATGCTAAAGCATATAAAATGTAGTAAAATCAAGTACTTATTCTAAGTAAACAACTCATTTACTATCAGTTTCCTATTCATCTTCGATGAGAAGTGTGACATTTTTGCAACAAGAGGTAGTACGGAGTGGAGGAGTATGGCTTTTTTACTACCCTAGTGGTAGTAAGTTAAGTGTCCAATGTTGGACTGTTGAAGTCTTCTTAAAAAAACAATGTCGATACTTACTTCGACAAAGTCTATTGATGGCTTGACAAACCGAAACCATTTAGTTATATATTAAATTTAAAGCACCTTGAGTTCTTACGAAAGGTGTTTAAATTTAATTAATATAACTTAGGAGAAAACATATGACTAACATTTCAACACTTCAGTCAATCGGTTCAAACTTAACTAAAGCTTATCACAAAGAGCAAAAGTCTTTGAAAGCGAAAACTACAAAGATGGTTTTCAGCAAGGATAGTTTTGACTTTGAGCTTGGAAAGCTACAGTCTGAAATCTTAACCATTGAAAATGTTAAGATTATTAGTAAGGCTTTAGCCTTAAAGTATGGAATTAATTCCATCGACAGAAGAAGAAAAAGCGAAGCTTTATGGTTATTCTCCAATCATAGTGACATAGTCACTTGGTTAAACCAAAACCCTAAGAAGAGGTTTACCTCTTTGACTGCTCTGCAAAGAGCTTATAACTTGGCTAATAAGCCAAAAGATGAACCAAAGGTTCAAGATGAGACAGAGTCTCAAACTACAGAAGATACTTCTTCTGAAGAGTCCAATGTTGGACAGTCTGTCAAAGAAGAACCAAAGGTTCAAAAGAAGCTTACAGCTTCAGATATAGCTTTTGAAGCTATACTAGCTTGTGATACCAATGGTATCTCAAAGAATGACTTCATCAAAGCTCTTAAAGAGCAGTTAGCTCTTTTAGAAGAAAATAACCTTAAGAAGGTAGCTTAACAGCTATCTTCTTTTTGAATGATAACTTTAACATTAGAGATATAAATAATTAATACTTGAATACTTACGAAAGTATTAATTATTATATATATCTTAGGAGATACACATGGCAAGACTTAAACGAAAACTTTGGTGTAAAACTACTGTAAAGCGAAGCTTTGGTTCTAATTATAAACATAAACCATTACGAAGTAATTGGATTCAAATGGTCAAAGACCATGATGAACCTATTGAAGTTTATGTTTCAAGGAAGAATGAACTTGAAACTAAAATGTTCAAAGAAGCTCTTACCAACGGTAAACTGTCCAATGTTGGACACTCTGATAATAGCGAAGCTATTGCAATGTTAGATGAAATGTTAAACGGAGTTTAAAAAGATGCTAGATATAGATTTTTATGAATTAACACAATTTATTAAGTTAAATAAACTTAATAGAGATAAACAAATAGTAAAACAATTTATTGATTTACTAAGTTCTAATGATGATTTCTCTGTAGAGAAATTTCTAAATGAAATAGAATATTGGGAGCAAGACTAATGGCTATTCACTTTGTGAATTTTAGAGATGATACAGAGTATCAAAATGCAGTAAAGGTATGGAGTGAACCTGATTTTGTTCACAAAATCCATGATAAAAGAATGTATCAAGAAATTGATACAGAGAATGATATTGTAATATTTAGCAAGTATGCTAAATTAAAACCTAATACTATCTATTCTTATGATGATAGTATGTTTAATTAATCGGAGATTAAAATGAGTCAATGTGCTATTTGTGACCAATATGGAACATCAGTTTATTCTGATGTTACTGAGGATTTTTACTGTAAAGAGTGTTATGAAAAATATAAATCACAAATTAATTGTGATTGTGAAGGAGAAAAAAATGAGTAAATTAGATGGAGTATTAATATTCCTTTTAGGAATACCTGTAACTTTAATGGCTTGGATAACCTTATCAGAAGAGGAAGGTTATTACATGAGTGAAGCAATCAATCAAGGATTCCCTTTGGGAATAGTCTTTGTTGGTTTAATCGGAGCAATGGGATTAACTTTGTTAATGACAGGATTATTTATAATCCACCATTTCCGAAACAATTAGTAATATAATAATAAATAATATAATATTTTAATGAAATATTATTTATTATATATATAACTTAAACAGTCCAATGTTGGACACTTTAACTTAAACGGAGTTTAATATGCAAATTACAAGAATTTCAATGTTCACAAATAAAGTTCATACAATGGACATTAATGTAACTCAAGAGCAGATTGCTCTTTGGGAGAATGGTACTCTTATTCAAGATGCCATGCCAAACTTATCTGCTGATGAACGAGAGTTCATTAAGACAGGTGTAACTCCTTCGGAGTGGTCTGAGTTCTTCGGAGAAGAAGACGAAGATGATGGTTGTATTGGTGAGTATACTCACCCTGCTCAGTACGTAGATGATAACGATAGTTATCTTCCCGATGAAGATGATGGTCAGCCTTCATGGGAGCAGGAGTGGGAAGACTTCGGAGAAGTGTACTCTGATGAGTACTAACTGTCCAATGTTGGACACTTTAACTTTAACTTTTAATCGGAGATTACTATGCGTTTTAATTATGGATATCAAGATATGCCTTCTGACATCATAGCGAAAGGTAGCAGATACGTACTCGAAAAGGTTACCAACCTTAAGGAAGGGAGTTGTATCTTAAGATACATATCTCTTAATGATATTATTTCTAGCTACTCTTCCTATGAGGAAGGGTTAAAAGACTTGGCAAAGAAAGAGTATGACGAAGTGTTATTAGATATTAAAGAGTATCTTTATATCTACGATAGAGTTAGGGAGTATTAAAATGATACATTTTAAAGATATTGATTATGTTAAATTTGATATGTATAATTCTTTGATAGAATATTATCTTCCAAAGGATTATAGCTATGGATATATTGGAAATATATGGGGAAAGTGGCAGTCTGATGACAGATACTTTTACGTAGAAGATTCCAAAGGAAAAAAGATAAATGGCTATTTCAACATCAATGAAATTGATGGGTTATGGAAGTCTTTAAAAAAACAATTAGTAATATAATAATAAATATACTTGAATGTATATGAAAGTATATTTATTATATATATAACTTAAACATTACGGAGAATACAATGGCTAATGGTTACATTTTATATGAAGGTCAATCTATGATTGATGGTGTTGATATTGTTGTTATTGCAACAGGCTTTGACAAGGCATCAGGCAATAGCAAGACAGGTGGTGGCATGATACAATC
>Ga0208791_1000532_pt1 | contig 16637 bp, 26 predicted proteins | sample 11_taG_FD_184084 | JGI IMG/M metagenome (GOLD analysis project Ga0208791, IMG submission 184084) | Marine viral communities from the Subarctic Pacific Ocean - 11_ETSP_OMZ_AT15265 metaG (SPAdes) (version 2) | ecosystem: Environmental > Aquatic > Marine > Oceanic | place: Pacific Ocean | collected...
TATGCGAGATCGAAAAACTAAGCAAATAAACGTTCGAATGGATGATAGTTTGGCCAAAGACCTACGACTTTTGGCTGAGGAACTTTTGACCACACCCAGTCAGATTGTACGCAAAGCGGTTCATGATTATTTATTAAAATGCAAAGCTCGGCAGACAAAGGGATCGTAGCTTTTGATCCAGGCAAGGCGGGTGGTGCTTGTATATATCACAGGAATGGGGGTATTGAATTGGTTAGTTTTCGTACGGAGAGTGAGTACATTGGTGTGTTAAATCCTCTGATTCCCGCGTCCTACGATGTAGTTATTGAAGATGTTCCTGCCTTTGTATCAGCAGTTACGAGTAATGCGAGCAGTTTTAAATTGGGTTACAATTTTGGATTTATAGTTGGTATGTCCCGGTCACTTAGCTTTGCGACTCATTTGGTTAAGCCTAAGGAGTGGCAGAAAGGGTTGCAGGGCCTGCGGCCTCGGATGGGTTATACTGAGCGCAAGCGAATGCTTAAGGACAATGCGGTTCGTCTGCATCCGGATTTGAAGATAACAAATGCGACCGCGGATGCGGTATTAATAATGGAGTATTGGAGGAATAGATAGAATGGAAACGATGGTAATTGTAATGACCGTTTTAATTGGTGCTTTAATCCTGATGGATTTTGTAACCCGGGATTGGTAGTAGCTATGTTAACGGTTGATGGATTTGATGGCTGCCTCATCGGCAAGGATAGCAAGGATCGTGCGATTTATGATGCGGATGCGATGATAGAAGTCTTAATGAATCGTGATGAGATGAGCCGGGATGAGGCTTTGGATTTTTTTTGGTTTAATATAGACGGCTCAAGTATGGGCTCGGAAACCCCAATTTATGTATTTTTAAATTATGACAGATAATAACAGTGAGGTAGTAAAGTATAACGGAGATGGTCATGAGATCATTGGTGAGATTCGGGTTTTAAAGATCATGCATGATGAGGGGGCTGACCGGCCTTATCATTTGGAATTGGATGTCGACGAGGGTATAACTGGAGAGATTTGTAAGTTCGGATCCGAATGCCTTGGTCATTTAGATCTTTTATCCGTCGGCCTGCGAAGCGCATTAATAGAGGCTTTAGCTCGGGAAAAAGGTATGTAGGAAAAAAAAGTTTAAAAAAAGTTTGACGGATGTATAACATTATTCTACCTTAGCGATATCTTAAAAATTCACCGGGGACTGCAATCCTCGAGATTTAATAACCATAAACCACACACCAAAAATATGAGCAATAAACTAAAACTATACCGAGTGCAGAACGACACTCGACATTATGTCGAGTGGTACAGTACTCATTTCCAAGCAAAGCAGAGGGCGCGCGAGATGGTTGGATTGCGCGACAATCAACCTATTGCCGACATCGTTGACATATTTGAATGCCAGGTGTCCCGCAGTAAAGAGCACTTGTTGGTCAGCCTTAATCACGGAGGCTGGCACGGGGATGAAAAGAAAGTCGACGAAGTGAACCAAGACGGGTTTGTAACACTCATAAATTGGACAACGTCATGAGCAGATCACCCGGACCTTGGACCTGCACCCTACCCGATGAGGCTGTTGCCGGAGGCATATATGCATCGGATGGTAGTTGCGTCTGCGACATCTATTCAAGCGAATCTAATATCGCAGATGATGCGGCACCACTAGAGGTGGCAAAGAAGAACACTCTCTTTATTGGAAACGCACCTTATATGCACGAGCTCCTTTGGCGCCTGTTTATAAATTCCGGATATACCAATGACACGGATAAGAACCTTTGGGAAAATTCTCAGGTATCGAACGAGATCCTCCAGCAGGTCAAAGAATTATTAAAAGAGATGGAAGGAGTCAGATCATGAGCAAGAAGAAATTAGGTAGACCTAAAAGACACGCGACATTTTATAACGACTCGGCAGTTTTAAAAAACCGCTTTCCGGCAGAGCGTGTCAAATTCGTAAAGTACCGCAAAGATGCCGTAGTCGAGGTTGATGTAGAGCTTAATCATTACATACACGACACTGACGGTTATCGGTGGAAAGTAGCGGATGAGTCCCGCTTAATCCGACTTCACTATAAAAGGGAGGAGAAATCATGATCCGCGAAAGAGAATCTAATGACTACGACGAGATCCTTAAGCACCTCGAGCTTTGGACCGAAGAGCTTGCGGCCCGAGGCCCGAGAGCTATATCCGTCGTCCAGCGTGAAATGCAGGATTACCTGAGCAAGAAGATTGATGAGGAATTATGGGGACCGCGATCGGAGCCCGAGCCATGCATCGATTTTAATCATCAGAAAGGATACGAATGAAGATCTACCAAAATAGTTATACCAATGATGAGGGCGAGCATGCCGGATTCGAATGGTTCACATCGAAGGCTGAAGCGAACAAGATATGGGTCGCTCGTCATAGAGCTGGCGAAGTTGTAGACGGTGATCAGAGTGTTCGTGCTCTGACTGTCGAGATTGGAACCAAAAAGCTCGAGCTTATTAATTTTTTAAACGCCCATGCGAATTATGGATTTAATCCGGAGGATTCTAAATGATAAGTACAGAGCATGAATTAGAAATATCGGAGGAGGATCTCAAATTATTCCTTGAGGGATTAAATATTGTACTCCGTCAATTTGAGGGTCGTCTTAGAATTGATGAGGCTGCACATGCTATGATTAGTGTAGCTTTTAACATACTTCGCCACGGGGTTGAAGACGCACTGCCTAACTTATCGAAGGAGGAGGTAAGTGATGAATTACGAGAGCATTTAAATCGTATGCTCACATCTATGGAGGATGAGGTATGGAACACGGAATAAATCTAGCAGTAATACTTGGCCTATGTGCAATCGCACCACCGGCCTGCAAACAAACCACAACACAAGTAGCTGAGCCCTATGCTCATGACTATGTATATAGAAAAGGAGATCCCTGCCCTTATGGAAGGAACACAAAGATTGGCGAATCAAATAATGCAGATGGAGACAGCCGTAGATGGCGTGCTCGACAGAATCCAGAAAATCGAGGCTATGATCGAGGACATGGAGAATTCACGACCGGTACTATACATCAACGAAGATACCGCGCTTCTTACATCGGAGGAAGCGGATATCCGATTCATCAAGGGGAAGATTAACGATGAACTGTCCGATATGCGCAACAAATACTTACACGAAGGAAACGAGAAATGTCGATAAATACACACGCAGACGTCGTCACTGCCCTACTTGCGGGACGAGATTTACAACGCGGGAATACTTCCAAGAAGACCTCGCGATCATCGCTGAGGAAACCAAAATGCTCAGGGAATTCTACGAAGCCCACAAGGGCCGTCGTCCGGAACCGAAAAGGTGGGTTAATCAGACACCACAAGGAGGATTGCACCGACGCCGACAACCGCTTGAGCGAGTTTATGCAGGGCTTAAGAAGCACGACTCTTCTAAACAAGAGTAAGCAGGAGGAGGAGCATTGGTATGATCCGGAGGCTGAGAAAAATTACACGCTTCAAGAGATTGCCGATATTATGGGAGTTAGTCGTGAGCGGGTTCGTCAGATTGAAGAGACTGCTCTGCGCAAACTTTGGCGGTATATAACAATTATGAACAAGAGAGAGGGAGTATCTGAAGATGAAATGTTCCAGCAAATCAACGAAACAACAGACACAGGCGACACAATCTACATGCCCTAAACTCTTTGATTATCAGAAAGAACATTCTGAGAAATTAATAACGTCTTTATTGGTTAATGGTTATGCAAAAGATGGTAGTGATACAGGGACGGGTAAGACGGTGGTTGCTCTCACCGTCGCCCGTCGCCTTGGGCTTTCGCCTTTTGTCATATGCCCAAAGTCTGTCGTCCCGAGTTGGAAAGAGTGGATGGACAAGTTTTCTTTTTCCTCTGCCGAAGTATTTAATTACGAAAAAATTCGTAATGGTAACACGGAATTCTATTCCAAAAACAAACAAACGAAACGAGCTGGCAAGTGGTTACTGGATCCGGCAAAAGCCCTACTTATATTTGATGAGGATCACAGATGTAAATCTGCTAAATCGGAAAACAGTAAGCTAATGATAGCGGCCAAGGAGAGAGGTATCCCTACCCTTTCTTTGGGTGCGACTAGTTGTTCCAACCCTATTGAGATGCGAGCGTTAGGTTATTTGCTTGATATGCATACTGATACGGGTTGGTGGAATTGGTGTCTTAAGAATGGATGTAAGCGTGGAGTCTTTGGTGGCTTGACCTTCAAGGGTTATGCCAGCGTTTTAAAACGTCTTCACGATCACATCTACAAGGAAGGTCGGGGGAGCAGGATACGGATTAAGGATCTGCCCCCCGGCTCTTTTCCTGACAATGTAATCCTTGCCGATGGTTATGACTTGGGAGAAGTCCGTAAGGATGTTGACTTAATATATTCAGATTTAAAGGCTGAGCTTGATGCCTTAGCTGCGCGGAAAGAGGATGATGAAGACACTCCGTTAAATATACAATTACGGGCTCGCCAGGAGGTTGAGCTTTATAAGGTTCCCATTTTTGAAGAGCTTGCAAAGGATGCAATCGAGAGCGGTAATTCGGTTGTCGTGTTCGTAAATTTCCGAGCAACTATGGAGGCGTTAACAAAGCGCTTATCTGGAGTGGCAAAACTAAGTTTTGTATATGGTGCTCAGGACATGGGTACTCGTCATTCAGAGATTAAGAAATTTCAGCGTGATGAGACTCGCATATGTATTTGTATAATGCAGGCTGGTGGGACAGGAGTCAGTTTACATGATGAGCGTGGGGACTACCCACGGGTATCTCTGATTAGTCCGAGCTTCAGTGCGATTGATTTGCGTCAGGCATTGGGTCGTATCCATCGTGCAACGGGTGTTACTCCGAGTATTCAAAAGATAGTATTTGCGAATGACACGGTTGAAATGCGTGTCTGCGAAGCTGTCCGAGCAAAGCTTAATAACATAGACCTCATCAATGATGATGAGATGAATCCAGTAATATGAATTTATTTGGGGCCATAGCTCAGTTGGAAGAGCGCCTGATTTGCATTCAGGAGGTCGTCGGTTCGATCCCGTCTGGCTCCACCAATTTATTCGCTCCCATAGCTCAGTTGGTAGAGCACATCCATGGTAAGGATGGGGTCATCAGTTCGAATCTGATTGGGAGCTCCATTTAATATGAAAACAAAAATAATAGCTATAATCCTCCGACCTTTGACTTTAGTCCGTCGGCTTATGAAAAAAAATGTCGAGCGCTCGGCCAGTACTGATGCGCCTCAGAGCGAAAAGCTTGTCCGTCGACCGTATTTATAACTTGATAATGTAATACATATGTATTACAAAATAATAACCACACACCAAATAAAAAACTATGAGATTTCAACCAGAGCATGACCCCGATCCATTACGATCAAAATTTAAAGTAGTCGACAGTTTAGATGATATTACTGGCGATGAGCGCGAGCTTTTCGAACGGCTTAAATCAAAAGTATCCACGATGATGGATACTCAATTAAAGAACCACCCGGATGAAGACGCCGTGCGAAGTTATATAGCTTTTCAGGAACTGCGTATAACCAACCTGCAAGCTGAGATTAAGAACATATACGAGATGCTATTACAGATGGCAGTCGAAATAGACAGGCTTCAAAAATGACATTACCAATTATTAAAATCGTATCGGAGGAAGAAGAAATGCACATAAAACTTCAGCTTGAGATGGAGGATGATACGATGGACATGCTCGTTCGCTGGGGTAAGGAAGAAGCGACCGATGAAGACTATGTAAACATAGCGATCCGCGAAGGATTGATTAACGCTTCAAAGGAGAAAGGTGGAGACAGTGAGTAGTCCCGATCAACATCACGAGCTTGGGCCGAGCACATTAAAATATGTGGAGATTTGCCCAAGCTATAGAAGTAGTAATGAGACCAATCCATTTGCTGAGGAAGGAACTAAATTACATGCCGCGGCTGAGACCGGTAATCTTGATGGGTTGGACGAGGAGCAGTTAAAATGTGTAATCGCGTGCCTAGACTACATTAAACCTTTGGAGGAAAAAGCAGATGATATCTATAAGGAACTACGAGTCGAAATCAGACATGGGTAGTAGCGATGGGTATTCTAGTATTGAAGGAGTTATTCGTCAGAGCACAGACAATGTTATTAAAAAGTATGAACTTACTCTGTTGCTTGATAAATCTATTGTCTATGGGGAGAGTGTCATTGAACGTGGTGGACGCGTTTACATTCGCACGCATAACGACGACATCCCGATCTACGCATTTAAAATGAACAAAGAATTGGAGAGGATATTAAAAGATGGCCAAGATATTTGGAACGGTTGATGTAGTTATAATTAAAGAGGATCACGTTGACATTGTTGACTACAAATATGGCCGTGGAGAGGTAGATGATAGTGATATTAATATTCAGGGTCAGGCATATTTGCTTGGAGTCATGGATAAATTTCCGAAACTTAAAACAGCTACTGTCCATTTTATCTTACCTCGTCGTGATGAGATACTGACCCACAGCTACAAGCGTGAGGACATGGAAGATATCAGGCTTCGGATTAATTTAATTATAGAAAAAGCCGAGGCTGAAAATGCGGAAGCAATTCCAAATTCTGAAGGCTGCCGATATTGTAAGCATAAACTTTCATGCCCCGCCCTATCCGATAAATTGCTTCCGCTTGCTAAGAAATACAGCGAGTCAGTAAACGATTTTGAAATGACTTTATGGGGGAACTACAGTCCTGAAAAAGTGGAGGATCCAATGGTTCTTTCCCGCATGCTCAATGTAGCTCAAGTAGTCGATAAATGGCAGTCTGCGGCAAAGAAGCAGGCTTTGAAGCTGGCAGTTGAAAACGGGGAAGAGATCCCTGGATACAATTTACATTACAGAAATGCGACCGCTAAGATTGAAAACGGCCAGGAGGCGTATGATTCAGTATCTGATCTATTGACTCCTGATGAGTTTATGGACGCGTGTAATGTATCGGTTTCAAAATTAGCAAAAGCATACTCTGACAAGCTACCTCGCGGGGAGAAGAAAACCGCACGCGGAGCTATTGAAACAAGGCTTGAGGAATCAGGAGTTTTACCTGCGGAAGAAGACCGCGATCGATCTCCATACCTCCGCAAGTCTCAAAATCTTTAACCTGAGTGTATAACATTCAGCATACAAACAAATAACAAATAACAAAATACGAAGATGGCAAAATCAACATTAAGTGAAAAAGTAAGTGAAACGACCTCCGATGCGGAAGCAGCAGGAGATATTATTGAAGGTTCTCCAACAGCAACATTGGCGGTTGCTCCCGGCGCGGGTTTGGTTGGTGACTTTGATGCGAGCGATATATCGTTTCCAAAATTGCAAATCGCTCAGGGAGTAGGAGCATTATCTGAAACCTATAAAAAAGGAACTATTGTTCTGGACGGAGAGACAGAAATTAGTGACGGAGAAAAGGAAGTAGAGATTACTGTGTGCCGCATTGGAAAGATGTTTGAAGAAAACATCGAGTGGGACAGTGGAGAAATTCCTAGAATAATGAATACAAAAGCAGAGGTTTTACAGGCTGATCCAGAAGCTACCTTTGTATGGCAGGACGGAACACCGGCATCGTGGAAAGCGATCGCTGATGCGCTAGTTTGCATCAAGGGTGACAATCCTGATGATTTCCCATTTGAACATGATGGAAACCACTATGCTTTTGCTCTTTGGAGAATTAAAGGAACTGCGTATAAACATGCGGCTGTACCGATTTTTACCGCGGCAAAAATGTATTATAGAGATGGTATAAATACCGGTTCATTTAGGCTTACCACTGAAAAGGTGAAAGCTGGTAATAACTTCGTTCATGCACCGAAACTTAAAAAAGGAACAAAGCATGATTCAAAGTTTGTCGAGTGGCTTAAAGATTTTAGCTAGTCAACTCATAGATTAGTTGTGGTGTGTAGGGGGTTGGAGTTTTGTTAGATATTCTCCAGCCCCCACTACCCGCCGCAGCATTTCATAAAAACCACACACCATAATTATGAAAAAAAAGATAGCAGCACTAGATTTTGAGACTTTTTACAGCAAGGATTATTCGATAGCGGGCAGTTCAACTTATCAGTATGTAATGCATCCGGAATTCGATGCGTACCTTGTATCAATTTATTGTCCCGAATTTGAATATGTCGGGATGACCAAGGATTTTGATTGGAAGAGGTTGGATGGATATACCTTAATCGCTCACAATGCGTCTTTCGACCAACGAGTTTTCGAACGATGCCAGGAGCTTGGGATCATATTACAGAATATTAAAGTCACATGGGAATGTTCCGCTGACATGTGCGTTTACTTTCAATTCCAAAGAAATCTAAAAGGCTCAGCCAAAGAAATTCTTGGAGTCGAGATGGACAAGGGAGTCCGGACGAACATGAAAGGTAAGACTTGGGAAGACATGATCGCATTGGATGAAGCCAAGGATGTTCTTCAATACGCATTGGACGATGCGAAATACACTTACCAAATTTGGGAGAAGTATGGAGATAAGTGGCCGGAAGAAGAAAAGCGACTGAGTCGAATGACTCGCGCAATGGCTTATGAAGGGCTACCGATCGATGTCACGCTCATGGAGAATTCGATTAACACCCTTGAAAAAAGACTATTCGAAGCCAAGAAGGCACTTCCATGGTACGGCGAAATCGATCCCGATACTAAGAAAGAATATGTAGTATATTCTAAAAAGGCTTTGGCTATTGAATGTCGAAAACTAGGAATCGAGCCTCCTAAGAGCTTGGCCAAGGATAGCCCGGCTCTTGAAGAGTGGGTAAAAGAAAATGGCGATAAAATTTCCTTTGTCGCGGATATGCAAAATTACAATCGGATCAACATGCATTTGAAAAGGTTGAGATCTATGCAAGATCGGCTGACACCGGAGGGTAAAATGTCCTACAACATGAAGTATTTCGGAGCGGATGCGACCGGTCGATGGAGTGGTGATGCTGGGTTTAATGTTCAGAATTTACCGCGCGAATCTAAGTATGGAGTTAACATTCGTAACTGCATATCTGCGGGAAAGGATAACACACTCGTTGTATCTGACCTTTCTCAGATTGAACCAAGGCTTACAGCTTTTCTTGCTGGGGATACAGATTTCCTAGATCTTGTGGCTAAGGGAATGTCTCCGTATGAGGCACACGCAAGGCAGACAATGGGCTGGACAGGTGGGAAATTAAAGGACGAAGATCCTGAACTTTATCTACTGGCCAAAGTTCGTGTTCTTCAACTGGGCTACGGATCTGGATGGTCTAAATTTGCGGACACTGTCGCACTCTATGGTCAGACCCAAATCCTAGATCAGGATTTTAGTAGAACTGATGAGTTAAGATTTCAGGAATATGCTGGGAAGTACATGCCCGGAAAAGCGACCTTATACCCACAACTTCCGAGCGACGACCGCCGTCAATGGGTCAACGCTTTCATACAGGTTATGGATTTTCGCGACAAGAACCCAAAAATCACACAGGCTTGGAAAACTTTGGATGTTCAGCTTAAGCAAACCGCTAGCGAAGGAAATGATTTTGAAATTCCTTTACCCTCCGGCCGAGTGCTTAAGTACTTTCGCTGTCGGCACGAGCCTGACGGGGTGACCTGTGCGACTCAAAAAGGATCAATTCGCAGGACTAAAATGTACGGAGCTAACCTGTTTCAAAACAGTGTTCAAGCACTGGCACGGGACTGCTTTGGATTTATCATGAATCGATTAACGGATGCGGGTTTTAAGATCGTTCTTCATGTACACGATGAAGTCGTGATCGAAGTTCCTGAATCCATGGCTGAGGAATCAAAATCAGCGATTGAAAAAATTATGGGTAACGGCCCGGAATGGATGCGAAATGTACCACTCGCATCTGAAGCTATAATTACAAAACAATATACAAAATGATAATAGGACTTACAGGAAAAAAAGGGTGTGGTAAATCGACTGTCGGTAGAATAATCGCGGAAGATTGGGACTATGGAATTAAGAGTTTTGCAACACCTATAAAATTAATGCTTTCTGCGATGGGTTTGTCTAGTGACGAGCTTTACGACCCTGCAAAAAAAGAAGAGGTAATTCCCGAATTTGGAAAAAGCCCGAGAGAGCTGATGCAGCTTTTGGGTACCGAATTTGGGCGCACACTAGTTTCTCAAAACATATGGGTTACTTCATTAGAGAAGGATCTAGAAGATGAAAGAAATTATATAATCGATGATGTTCGATTTCCAAACGAAGCCGCGATGATTCGTGCAAGAGGTGGAGTTATTGTTCGAGTTGTGAGAGGCTTGGATGAAGATGGAGATGAACACATTTCCGAAGCTGGGATAAACCCCGAGCTTATAAATTATGAGATTCGAAATATTTCGTGCTACGAAATGGATCTTAGAAATGAAGTTAACCAAGTTTTAAAGGAGATATTATTATATGGAAGTATTCGCGATTCCAAACCTGCGTGCTAGTCAGGTCAGTAAATCCAAGCCTTGGGAAGTAGAATTTGACCTTCCTGAGTTTCGGAACACTACAGAATATAAAGCATGGGCAGCTAGTCCAAGTACAGTTTACTGCGCTTACTCAACCGGTGAAGGTGTTGATCCTGGTCAGAGAGTAAGTGAAGCTAATCCAATGCGGTATCTGCACGGGGTCACGGTTGACTGGGATGCTGATTTCACTGACGAAGAATTCGAAGAGATTGTACGCCGGATGATTGATCATGACTACCCAGTTAATTATATCAGTCGGAGCTATAGCGGTGGGATTCATGCCGTTTGGTTTTTTGAAGATCCAATCTTTTGTCATGGTAGTAAGACCAATGAGAAATTTCTTGGGCGCTTGGCCAAAGAACTTAAGCTTGATGGTCGAGACGCTATCGCTCGCGGATTTGATTCAGGCATATTCAAGCGTCAGCATTATCTTTTACACGGTCACGGTTGGAAAGCAGTCAGTCCTGACGCACGAATTCCAACATCAATGCTCCACTATTGGCAGTACGAGACTACGAAATCCTCCGACTTTCGAGGTCAGGGCGTTGTCATCCCACTTGAAGCTGTCTACGCTGAAATTCAAAGGGTGTGGCCTGATAACCAATGGCCTACAGAATTTGTTGAGGGTAGTCGAGGACCGACCTTTTGGGATCCAGGCGGAGGGCATAAAACAAAGAATGCAGCAATTGTCAGAGAAACCGGCATGCAGGTATTTAACATGCCCAAAGGATTTTATACATGGGCTGAGATTACTAGTAATGAATTCGTTCGAAACTACGAAGTTGGACGAATTGGAGAAGCTATAAAATCTTATTGGTATGACGGGAAAAACTATTTTATCGAAGACGGGAGTGGATCATATTTTATAAATAACAAAGAAGAATGTATGCTCGATCTCCAATGTCGGCATAATTTATCCGGCCGTCCGGCTAGGCATGAAAATGTTTCTGAAGTTAAACAAGCCTTGTTTCAAATAAATACGGCAAAGCGTGTTGAAGCTGGCCTACCCTTTTGCTTTGTAAAATCGCAAATTGTTAAGCATGAGAACAGAACTTATTTTAACACCGCACGGGTCAGGCCGTTAACTCCTGCCGACAATGCGGGCGGATGGGGTGATGACTTTCCAACCATAGCAAAGTGGATGGAGCATATGCTTGGGAAGAAACAATTAAAATATGAATTGGCTTGGTTATCGTACTCATACCGGAACGCATTAGCTGGAAACCCCAAGCGTGGACACGCACACTTTTTAGTCGGCCCTCCAAATTGCGGGAAAACTCTGTATAACACTATTATACTCGGTGGATTATTCGGTGGTGGAATCAAGGCATCAGAATATTTAACCGGCAAGAGTGAATGGACAGATCACTTATTTGAATACGGCATGTGGCTTGTTGACGATGAGGCACCGACCGCTAGCAATGCAATGCATACAGCATTTACAGCTCGCCTTAAGGAGCATATTGCGAATGACACATTCCTTATTAATGGAAAATTCAAGAAGTCTGGTCGGGTTTATTGGAGAGGTAGAATATCTTGTACCTTAAATGATGATCCGGTTTCCATGAGGCTTCTTCCCGATTTAGACATGAGCATCAAAGATAAATTGATGGTTTTCAAATGCAATGATGGATTTGGGTTTACCAAAGACATTAAACAGACAGTAACCTCCGAACTTCCAGCCTTCGCCTCATGGCTTTTGGCCCACGAAATTGAGCCTGCGCTCTTGGAGACACGGTTTGGTGTTCAGGCATTCGTTAATAAAGAATTAGAATCTAGGGCTAGAGCGGATAGTCGATATAGTCATATTATCGAGATTCTTTCTATGTTCCGGAAGACTTTAAAGGATGATAGTTGGGAAGGTACATGTTCTGAACTAATGGTTGTTCTTTCTGCAAATGAAAATAATCGCGTGTTGCTCAAAGAGCTTACCCCGAAAAAACTAGGTTGGGGGTTAAGTCACATGCTTTCTAAAGGCTTTGGTTGGGTATCACGTTCTGACAAATCGCAGTATGGATGGCAAATTGACGGAGAAGTGTAGGCACAACAAAAAGAGGGGTACTTTTTACGAGTACAAATTCTTTTCGGAAGCCATGAAACGCGGGTATGAAATTTTTGTACCCGCGGGAGACCACCTTCCTCAAGATTGTCATTTAGTAAATTCTGACAATGAGATTTTTAGAATTCAGATTAAAGGGACTGATACTGAGGTTAAAAAGTGGAAAACATCGAGATATCGAATTTCAGCAAAATCCGGCCGAGGTGGTAGTAGTCAGCACAGTAAAATATCATGTACTAAGGTCGACTACCTTGTAGCGTATGTTGAACCTCACGACGTTTTCTACATCGTTCCTTGTAGAAAAATTAAGGCTGTCAATTTATGGCTGTACCCGAATTCATTAGAATCCCAGGGACAGTTTGAAAAGTATAAAGAAGACTGGTCTGTTTTTACTTGTTAAGGAAGCAAAGGCTCACCTTTTGAAAAAAACCCTGACCGTCGCAGTCTGACTCGGACAGTTTCTTCTGAAACTCCCAGGGCGGCTGCGATGGTTTTTGGGTGCATACCGCTAGCAAACCTGGCGTACACCATACGATTCCAAAATTTCATCCGATCATTCATTCTTTTTTGATCGGGACGAAATAGATAACCTTTTTTAGTCGGTTCTTTCTTTTCTTCTTTTACTCCAAAAGCAACCCTTACTTCCTCAGCCGTAAGGCCGAGCTTTTCAAGAACTTTGCTCTTCTGACTCATAGGTCAGTTCAAACATCTGGCTAACCGATTGTTTTGGTGGAAAGTCAACTGCACCTTCACTCCATATTTCGGTTTTATCATCATCGAACTCGAAATGCACTTTTATTAAAATGCTTGAAGCCATTTCATTTTCGAGAGCACATAGCCTGACCTGAGGTACGAGATCATCAGCAATCTGCCTAGCTTGAATACCGACCGCATCGAGCATGTTTTTCTCCTGCGATTTTTGTTTTTCCAACCACTCCTTCATAATTTTTTTAATTGATGGCTCGATACAAAAGAGATACACTTGAGCCATATTTAATGTATAACACAGCTTTACATCGGTGTCAAGTTGCTGCTATTCAATAACTTGCCCGGATGGCGGAATTGGTAGACGCGCTGGATTCAAAATGTGAATTCGAGGCACTAGATGTAGGGTGTAACCGCATAAACACTGGACAAAATGAAGAAACACACTACCGATAGTGGTATGAAATCACACACCACTAGTCACAAAGTCGCTACATCTAGTCGAAAAACTAGAATATATAAACGCTCCGAAAGAGGAGGATGGAACTACAAGGCAAAAGTAGAAGGGAAAGTTCGATATTTCCCTCTCGGATTAGACCGAAAAGCCGCTCTTGATTTAGCAGATCAAATTCGAGGTCACCTCATGCTTCATCCATTTGAAGAGGTACAAAAGATGTTTCAGAAAAAAGCATTTGCTAAAGTTAAAGATCCAGTTCCAACTCTCGGAAAGTTGTGGGAACTTTATGATAATTTCGCAGTTTCAAATTGTTTATCCTCCACTACGATTCGAGATTACAAAGATGCTATATATTCGGTTTTTAGAAAAGTCATGGGTACTCGAAATGTTGATCATGTTTTGGTTAATAAATTAGATTTTCATTTTTGGATGGAGTATAAAAGACTGAAATTAGAGAAGCTCACGGATCAGGGAAAGATCGCAAGTTGTATGCGAACAATCAATTCGAAGATTGCTAAAATATGCGCACTTGCGAAACAACCTAGAGTCTACGAAGGCTGGGATGTTAGCTTTTTTGATGAAGTAAAAGACTTTGATAAATTTACGGGTCTTGGTCAGCAGTATAAACTTCCACAAACCGATTTAATTGAGCGCACATTTGAACTTTGGGAAAATAGCACGGGTGACATGTACACTCTTCTTGGTTTGGTTTTACATTTTGGACTGCGACGAAACGAAGCGTTTCACGCACGAGCCGACTGGTTTAACATGACAAGTGACATAGCTCGAATAACCGTTGAACGGGAATTAGATTTCCGCCCCAAAGGTGGGCATGAGGGTTTCACACAAGGAAGTAAGGCAGTGGCAGCGAGCATACTTAATAAAGCTGGAGATGGTACTTACTTAATTAAAAACCGAGCAGATGAAGGTCGTGCTTTATTTGATCCAACGCTCGATGCGTTGCGTAAAATTGGGTGGGATCGCAATCTTCCGCTTCATGAATGCCGGAAACTTTTTGCGAGCTTTATATCGACTACGGTCAGCGTATATACATCTCAAAAATTTATGCGGCATGCCTCTGTTGAGACTACGAGTAAATCATATTCCGACCTGATTACAGATCCAAAAATACTTCAGCTTTGGAAAGCGGCTTAGAAAGATTTCCCGTATAAATGACCGATAGCCATTTCCCGCATAGCCCATGGATGATCGTAGTGAGTGGCAATCATCATTTGAATTTTAAAAGACCTACCGCGAAGATTGGTAAAGACTTTCATGTGTTCTTTTAAAGCTCCTTTGTACTGACCTTTGACGAGTCCTTCGTCATTCATTACATACAGCCAGAGATGCCCGCATGAATTCTTATGAAATCGTAAATCTACTCGATAGACTTGTTTTTCGGAATGCTCATCTCCAAGATGCATCCAGTTAGTTTCAGTCATTGCCAGATAGGAGTTGCGAAAGAAAAAAGGCATTTTTACAGTCCCGCTACCAATGACCGAATCTCCAAATGGTTTATCTAGATATTTATTTCTGTAACTAAACCCTTCACCGGTTTCAGATAAAACAATACCTTTTGTAACTTCACCATCAAAAGGTGTGGTTATATTAGTGTATGGGTCTGTAAAAGTTTTAAAGTTTGGATTATTAAATTCTAGTAAATCAGTCTTCTTAATTTCTTTATCTTCTGTGGCACAAAACATTTCAGAAGAATTATCTTTTGTGGTAATCGAAGTTATTGCACCCGCATCAAAAGGTCCGGAAATCGCAGATGTTCTTTCGTCGTAGACCCAGCCTTTATATTTTGACGCTATTGTTTTTCCAGTATAGTCAGCACGGGTCGAGCTGTCCGTCCCTCCGTCTGTTCCTCCATCGGTTCCGCCATCGGTTCCGCCATCGGTTCCTCCGTCGGTTCCGCCTCCGTTATCAATAGGATCTTTAGAAACTGTTACTCCATCACCCCAATCTCCCTCCGCCGGACACATAGAGTCTTCATCAGTGATCGAGCTAATAGATGTTTTTAACATCCATCCTACACTAGCACACCACGAAGAATTCGGATCTTCACTTTGAGCTTTAGCTACTTGATAAAAAGGAAATAGAGGGTTTGGATCTTCAGGGTCGTATTCTTCTTCGTCTTCAAAAGGGTTTCTGACAATGTATTGTAACGGCTGACCTATACCGGCGTATCGGTTTACCGCTAGAAGCGAATTGTTATCGGCTACATGTCGTCTACTTGGGGAGTTACCAACATTCCCAACAGATATAACATCACACGCTTTAACAGGACAAAAATGGCTAAGACTTATATCTCCAGTCGTGTACTCGGTATATGTACTGAATTTAGAATAGTTAGTAGTTATGTTAGAAAAGTTTCTAGTTCGAGTAGAATCAAGACCGTTCTGGGTTGCATCTCCAACTATTATGCTCTTCGAAACATAACCCATAGAATGTATATTGTTTATCGCATTGATATGGTGCTCTGAAGTATCCCAAAGTATTTCACCGCTTAAGTCTTGCACACTTGAGTGGTAAATATAAGGGTTCGATAAATTTCTTGAATAAAAATCCGCTACATCAAGACCTTGTTTATGAGCTATTAGGTTTTCGACTTTCCACGCTAGGTATAGCTCAGTATCCCCCATCATCACGACAGAAGGTATTGCTTCGGCAGAGTTGATATCGTAACTTTCAGGGTGTTGCACTCCGGCACCAAAGCCAAAAGAGTTTTCATCATCACCTAGAATCGGAGACCACGCTATGCGGTCATCATCAGTAGTGTTTGGTTCTATGTAGACACCGGCTACAACTCTGTATTTTTCATAAAACGAAAAACCTACCGAGTATACAGCTCCTGGAGGTGGGTCAGCGCCGGGCGGAAGAGTTACTTTAAACGCCCATTGGTATGAACCTGTACCAG
>Ga0208791_1000534_pt1 | contig 16608 bp, 25 predicted proteins | sample 11_taG_FD_184084 | JGI IMG/M metagenome (GOLD analysis project Ga0208791, IMG submission 184084) | Marine viral communities from the Subarctic Pacific Ocean - 11_ETSP_OMZ_AT15265 metaG (SPAdes) (version 2) | ecosystem: Environmental > Aquatic > Marine > Oceanic | place: Pacific Ocean | collected...
GCGAATACAGCGCAGCTCCAAAAACTCGCAAAGGATATCTTAAAAGGCCTTTGCAATACTCTGGCATAGTTGAGGATCTCGTTAAACTTGCAAGCGCTGTTTTAGACATGAGCGAGAAAGATGCTGAACATGTTTTTTATGATCTCACACATGGCGAGATACAACATACATTTTTACAAGCAAAGGAGAAACTAGCATGAACAAAGACCTACAAGATTTCATTACTGAGCATTGCAAGCGCATTGCAACTTTACAAAACAGCAAAGACCCTAACAAGCACGCATTAATTGCATTACTTGCAAAGGAGATCGGACAAGCAAAGGAGAAATTAGCATTAAATAAAGAAGAAAGCAAAGGATCGCATGGCCCAAGTGGGCCAAATGTAGACAAGCAATATGCGTGGCCTGATGACGTTGAAGATGACTGTTACCATATGGAGGAAGTACATTGAAACACGCCACAAAACTCTTTCCAATCGCATTGGATCGCTTGCTTGAGATAGGCGAGAAAGGCATGAAACAACGGAAACAAGGGGAGCGCGCAAAGCGTGGTGCATTGCCCCGTGAAACGGGGGCGTGCATGCATGCAACGCGTAAGGAGAAACAACTTAAATTACAATTACAAACAAGGATATGAAAATAACAAAAGAACGAGCAAAAGAATTACGCTGGCTTGGTGCTGTTTGGCCTAACCAAGAGCGTTGCAAGAATATCAAACCAGAGAGCAAAGAAGAAAGAAAGCGAGTAAAAGAAATATGGGATAAGAATCCTTCCGGCTTTTCCTCTTACTACTCTACACTTTGCGACATTGAACAAGGGAGGGTTGAAGGATGAAAGTTTTACAAGATCCATTAGGGGGCTGGTGCGTTGCAAATCATATTAACGGGTCAACCTGGTCAATTATCAAAGGCAAGTTTGACACAATGAGAAACGCACAAACTTGGTTAAATCAATACAAACAAAAAGAAAGGTTATACAAATGATAGACAAAGTAAAATTTGAAGGCATAGACGATTTTAACAGACCTGTTTTTAAATCTGTAAATAATCGCAATAGATACGGGTCAACAGATGAATTATTTTCTCATGATGAAAAAGAGAAATATGTTCTCAGGTGTATGGGAGAAATTAAAACACTTACGTTTTTCGGCACTCGCTTTAATTGTGAGCCTACCGGGGGAAATTATCCTGTAGAGGTGGAAGGAGAAACAGTATGAGCGATTTAAACGAAGATAGAATATTAATGCTTTGCATCTTAGTTGGTATGAAAAAAAATGATGAGGATCTTATCAAAAAAGGATACACCAGCGAGGAAATAGAAGAAGCAAAGAAAAGGTGTAACAATGCAGAAAGGTTACTGTGGCAACATCAAAGAGAGAATCCAACAGCATGACCTGGAGAAGAAACAAACATGCCAGGATCAAAGACTTTGAGGTCTTTGCATTTAAGAAGATAAAAGGTCAGCGTGCTTGCATGAAAGTACTTGATGTACAAGCACGCACGCCAGATGAAGCGGGTAAAACCGGGCAATCGTTTAGTAAGATGATGTCTTACGAATATTCACATGTAAGGGAAGTAACATGAGCAAACAAGACAACAATGACATGCTACCCAAGCTCGCACTTGGCATGGCGCTCTTCATAGCGCTCAAGTTAGTGCCGAAAGTGCTTGCCTGGTGGAGAAACAAGAAACAAGGAGAAATATAGAATGAAAATAGAACTAGAATTTGATATAACAAAAACAACACAAGATACTATAGAAGGCACATGGCATGGTAATATTGATGATGATGCAGTTTACTTACATCACTACACTGAGCTGCTAATAAAACATCATATTGCATCTCTTGTAGAAAATATTGACGCAGAGTATGGAACAGGTACTCACGCATGGAATATAGATACCAAGCACATCAATGAGAAATGTGGGGTATCTTTGTTTGAGGAGAATGGCAAAGAGATAGATCCGGAATCTATGCATGGCATTTTCGTGGCATATAAATATGGAATACCAGCATGAGCATGAATTACGAACACATTGAAGATGACAGAAAAGTTGAATTACTTTGCGATTTATTAAATGAATACGAAACTCGAATGCAGGAAAGAGAAAGAGATGGTGAAGATCCAGATTGTAAAGATTGGCAAGATTTAATTAATGGATGCAGAGAGTTTATAGAAATAGGAGAAACTTAATCTTTACCCTATACCCCTCTAAAAAGCGTTTTAGTACCCACACAGGTATGTTACCATTCTTTTTGTCAAAAGACGACTTCTAGCCCCCATGCTCGCAACGCAATGGCATACTATGAGTCACAATGTAAGTCAGATGTAGTCAAAAGGGAGACTTTTTATCATTTAGACGCGTTTCAACGTGGGTCGAGAATCGACCAATGGATTTATCAAAGAGAAACTTGCTTGCCCGTTCCTCACCATTGCGGTTCTTAGCAACATTGCAAATAATTACATCCTTGGTTGGATCAATAACCTCATCTCGATGCATGAGCATCACGCAGTCTGCATCCTGCTCGATACTTCCTGACTCACGCAGATCCGAAAGCATGGGATTTCTGTTTTGTGCTTCCAATGCACGGTTAAGCTGAGAAAGAGCAACCACGGGAATATCAAATTCCATTGCAATTGCTTTTAACTGACGAGAAATCTGGCTTATCTCCTGCACCCTGCTATCCACACCAGGCACGCTAAGTAATTGCAGGTAGTCGATTACGACTAGTCCAAGCTCACCCTCAATCCTTTGCTTGGAAACAAATGCCTGGATACTTTGCAGGGTTGCTTCATTGTCATCCTTAAACGTGATAGGCCATGACTGCATTGCTTTAACTTGTGCTTCCAGCTTTTGCTTGTGGTTAGCTTGGAGAAATCCCTTACTGACGGGTTTACGCACTCCACTCGTGCTTGAAAGCAATCTGCCTGCAATCTCATTGGCAGTCATTTCAAGACTAGCATACGCTGCACGCAATCCACGCTTGGCGCATTCATGGGTAAACTGAATTGCAAGTGCAGACTTACCAACTCCAGGTCGAGCAGCAAGTACATACAGACTACCCTTCTTGAATCCACCCTGTAAAATGAGATCCAATCTTGATAAGCCTGTGGTGAGTGCTTGCGTACCTCCAGCATCCACTTCGAGAAAGTCTGCATGTGCCTGCTTACTTGCAGCTGAACATGCAACCACACCTTTTCGCTGAGAAAGGGAACGAGCGATTCGATTTACGAATCCTTGGGATATTTCTTCTGCTGACTTGTTTGCTTTGAGTTCATCATTGGCATGGAATAATGCATGCTCAACCGCTCGTGTGTTCCTATGCTCAATTAAATAATCAATGTACCGGGTAATACTTCCACCACCATACTTCTCAGAAATGAACATGACTTCATCCTGGAGTTCTGGATGCTTGATAATTACATCAACCTCATTGGCAGGTGATAACTGTAAGCACGTCTCGAAGATCGAGGATCGATCCATGCTACTAAAGTCATCCTTGGTAAGAGCTTCACCTGCTTGTGCGGTTGCCACGCCACTCGTATCGTGGAGCATGGCAGATAGAACTGCTTGTTCTGCTAAATCGTAATCAATGCTCACGGATGGATCGTTTCAATGTCATCAAAATTTAAGCCATGAGTTGTTGACTTTGGAGATCTAACTCTGAGATGTGGAAATCTTTCCTTTAGCCATGTCTTGCACGCACCACGAAAACAAGCATCCCAATCAAGGTATCTCTTGCCACTCGCTTTTGCCCAATCTGTAAATGCTTCAAGCGCACCATCGTAATCGATGCCTGCATCTTCCGCTATGGATCGAGATGGGGAAAAATCTGCTGGTAATAAATGCTTCCCACGGGTCTTCGTTTTGACCTCAGAAATGTCAGGGGTACTATATATATTATTATTATACATATTCGTTAGAATATGTTGCGCGCACGCGAGGCGGGATGGAATACTGCCCCAAATCAGGTCAGTCAAAACTTGTCCCTTAGTTGTACCAGACTGCTCGCAGTAGGCATCTAACAGTTTGTGTGTTTCGTTGTTAATCTTGACCCTCAAATCTTGTTTTTCTGTACTCATTTTTTATGCTCCTAAGATTGCTAAAATCCATGCAAAAATCATCCATAACCAGGTGATAATTGCTGCTATAAATATTGCTGTAATTATTATCTTTTTCATTATTTTATTAATTGCTTGCATTGTATTCCGTTGTGCTTGTTTGTAGTTTACTCGAACGCAAAACTGATGTTTTAGCGTATTTTTTTATTGTTTCTATTTTGATTAAGTATGCCTTTTTGGGGTGCATATCTCCCTTGCCAACGAATTGTCTGAGAGGTGGATTAGTTTCTATAATTAAATCCTTCAATGCTTCTGGCGTGATAAATATAAACTCTGTCTTCGTATCAAAGATCCACCAATCTGCGGTGGTTGCCATCAAGCCAGAACGCTTGCCATACATCTCCACTTCCACCACGAGATTACCAGAATAATGAGCCTTCCAATCCTGCTTTACCTCATATCCCTGCTTAGTATTGGCTAAGAAGAAATCAAAGCCTGAGAACTTGCCTGGTATGGGTATGGGCTTATGCCCTTTGGATTGGAAGAACTCGATTAATTCTGCCTCACGCAACTTGCCGACAGATAAGCTCGTGTCAAATGCCTGAGTCATTTCTAGATATTACAGATCCAATTGCAAGTGCTTGAAAGAATGCAGTAGTTTCTTTTGTTGGCACAATACCACGCACATGATTCAATCGTTCTCTTTCTTTTTGACGAGCAATTACATTTTGCATGACACGCTTATTCTTGAGACGATTATAGGTTTCTTCTTTGCGATCCTTGATTGCTTGCTTCTCTGCAAGTATACCCTCTCTCACTTCTTTGTAGTATTTTAGTACTACATGAAATGCCCTTGATACATAGTTGTTATGACATCTATCATTCCACTTATTAAAGAAAGGCATACCCTTGTAATGCTTCATTTTATACCTAGTACGCATTGTATTAGATCTACCTTTTGGTTCTAATTTAATATTAACTCTGTAATAACCTGGTTTTTTAATTACCCACGCATTATTACGTACTGCCCCATGACCTGTGTATGGACATGCAAATGGATCGCTAACCCATACTTCAATACAATTAAATGGATAATCATCTTTCTCCCATAATGTGTTCCTAAAATGACGATCTATATTTTCTTGAGTAATGTAAACCAATGGATCGTAACAATATTTGAGCCAACTATTTTCATCTCTTAACCTATACCCAAGCGCTTTAATTTCACATTCCTTTAGACAATTATTATGTAATCGATATACAAATCCATAAAATTTAATTTCTTGTTTATCAAAACCCGTTCTATCCCAAAACTTCAGCTTACTTTTTTCTCTATTAGCCTTTGACCTCATACCTGAGTAAGTAACTGCTTAAGTTCTGCTCTGGTTATTTCTGTGTTCTTACGAAATATAATCTTACCCTTTTGTACATAGTAAGGTAGTTCCTGTGGTTTTAAGTCTTCTTTAAGTTTACTATTCTCAATATATGCTTTCTGCTCAGTCAATGAACGCATGTCACCATCTCCGCACAATTGCATGGTCTGCTCACTACTTGCATCAAGTATACTCACATCAAGCACATCTCCACCAGCAATAAGTAATGGAAACTTCTCACCCTCAAATACTCGATTCTGCAAGCTATAAGGTAAACGCTTTACAATGTTTGTTTTCTTTGCATCAGACATGCCACCAAGGATAAGTTTTGGATGTATCCATTTTCTGCCAATAGCTTCAAATTGTTTCCATGCTTTATTGGGTACAATATCACTAAATTCAAGTTGCATTTTATCTGCATACTCAGGGTTTTGGTCTATTGCTTTAACATATATCTCTCCGGCTTTTACAAATCCATTAATGCCATTAGTAATTGCATCTTTAAATTCGTTCGTTAATTCTTCGTAGGTTTTTGCTAGTTCTGTTATCATAGTATTTTTGAGTTAGTTAGTTTTTGAAGTCCATGACTTCTCGTTTAATAATTTAATTAGGTCTTCAAGTTTGCATGTAAACATGCTCTCTGTGTTATTCTTCCGATGAATTACGCATGGTGGTTTATCACCTGCATCCCGTATGCTCTGCGTCATTGCAGAATATAAATTCAATGCCTGCACATGCTTGGCCTCGATATGAAATGGGAAGTCACTCACCACATCCGGGGAATCCGATCCACCAGAGAACTGTTGTCCTCTGCGTGAACCAGGAAACCCATTCTCGGATAAGTAGCGTGCTAATTCTCGCTCGTATCTTGCACCTTTGGATCGACTATTGATCTTGCCCATCGCAACAGTCTTCCTTGGCGTACAAGTTTACATGCGGATCTTTCTGATGATCTAAGTCCATACCCTGCAAGGTAGCAACTAATTGCTTAATTGCTGCATGCAGTACCACAACCGCGCCATCAAAATTATGCTGTTCAATATGTTGCTCTGCATAATTTAGAACTTTATCCATCTCTTTTAATTTTAATCTATCAACCATTCTGATGTGTCCCTTCCTTCAGTTCTTAACCACTTGTTAATTTCTTTCTTATCCCAAGCTAACCCAACTCCACCACGCCCATTGATTCCGCTGACTTCATATTTAGTGAATCCTTCATCATCATGGAATTGATCCAGGGATGTCTGTGACTTATACCCCATCATTTCTAGAGCTTTCTTACTTGAAACAAGTTTTACCACACTTCCTTTATTGCGTGCCATTTATGCTGCCTTTCCATGCTCCCACCTTAGAGCGTTACTAAATTCATACATGCTAATAGTCTGCCGATTTCTAACCTTTAAGGTTTCTAATCCATGCTTTTTTATTAACTTGTAAATGTAGCTCCTACTGACCCCAAACTTTTCACTAGCTTTGGTAATGCTAAGTCTGTTCTCGGTAAATGGAGTGCCAAGGTTTAGAGTGGTTATATCATCCGTGTAACCAGGCCATACATCATTCTTTAAGCACTCACCATATTCCTTAATGGCATCAATCACATTGGGAACTTCACGCTCAATGTCATTGTTGTCCAAGGTGTAGCATGCAGTAATGTAAGGCTCAGTTTTCTCAACCACCAAGAAGATAAACTTCTTAGGCTTCTCACCCATCTGCCTAAGTGCAGTCATGTACCACGCACTCTGAAATACATACCCAAATTGCCTGACACTTTTGGTGAATCCACGCACACTTGCATCTTGTGTAGTTTTCAGATCCATGACTACCCCATTGCTGGTATTGTACAAGTCTGGTCTGACCTTACATGCCACACCCTCAAAATCAAAGAACCCGGTATGTTCAATCTTACTATCCTGATGGTATAGTAATTCCTTGAGCAATGGATGATCGCTTACGCTGGCAATCACTTCCAGGTTATTCTCATAATCAGAATGTGGTACATATGTAACACAAGGATTATCAGCTTCCATTACCGCAAAGGCTTCCTTATACGCATTTGTGCGTGGTGAGTTGCCATCAATCTCTTGTGGCTTGCACTTGAACTCTTCATCTAGTTTTTGAGGTTCAAGCGCACCACTATGAATCATACTGCCATTGACCAAAGCAGGTGTGCTAGGTTGTGGATTATCCATCATGTGCTTCACCTTCATTGGGCATGAAGTGCGCATGCTATATGCTACACTCCTGCCCAACGCTGGATCGGCATGGTACGCTTCGTTACTTATGCCACTCCTAAGCATCAGAACGGTTCTCCATCATCATCTGCTTCAGCAGCAGGTGGTTCAAATTCTGCAAATGGATCTGCACCATCAAATAATGCCGGAAGATTTATAACTTTTAATTCAGCTTTGCAGATTGCTTTAATATCCTCATCCATCTTCTTAATTGGTTTCGGATTCATGCTGTATGTAGTCTCAAGTCCTTCACCATTCCGCACAACTGTGATGTCATACTTCCTGCAATCACCCCAATCCTCATCATTGGCAAGTTGCAATAACTCTGCTTGTAGTTTTGTCTGCGTTAACTCAAGGATTTGCACTTTCTGCTCATCGTAATTATAAACGACAAATGCATAAAAGTTACGTGGTTTATCCTCAAACTTGATGGGTGCAGACTCACCTTCTGGCCATCTGATTGGCTTGCGCTTTCCGTCCGCATCGGTTGTCCACCCTATCGTTCCATGAATAAAGCCTGGCGTTGGCTTATCATCGCTTGATCCAATTATGCGAAATGTATTTTTGCCTTGTGCAAATCGCATGTAGTTTCCACTTCCACCACCACCTTCAGATGGTGCTTTTATATTACTAGGTAAGAATGCCATAATATATTTATTTTGTTTTTGTTGTATTTTATTGTTGCCTCATGTAGCCACTCGTGTCTTTAAGTGACACATGAGTAAAGAAAATCTATCGAAACCCATATCGCTAAGATTAAGTCCTAATGTACGAAAGACTGTTAAGCTCCTTGCGGACGAAACGGGTCTTCTCCAGGCTCAGATTTACGACCTGCTTCTGAGGTCTGCGTGCCGAGCCATTGAGGAGGAAAATCGCAATCTGAACTTACCTCTGAAGTTTCAAGTGGTAAAGAAGTAAGCAACTCCTTTAAGTCGCTCACTCTTACTATATTTGGACGGTCTGAGAATATCTCTACCGTGCCGTCTCCCATTGCTTTAATTTCTATCCCGTTGATTACTGATGTAATTATTGTAGTCATTTGTAGTTGGTATTTTTAATGTTTTTTACGGGCAAGTAATAAATTTGTTGATTAAGCAGTCGCTTTAAGAGTGGGCAGACCAGAGTAAATCATGTCTGTAATCTTGGTATCCGCATGTCCAAGCGCTTTACTCGCTGGATAAATACCATTACTTCGCATCAATCGATGCCCACAATATTTTCTAAGAAGATGAACTGCTCGCCTCTCCTTTATCCCACACTCGTTCTTTAAGAACTGTGGGAATATTTCACGCATCTCCTTACTTGATGCCTTTACTATACTCCCAAAGTCACGCATCTCCATGAGCTTGTCCCAATAATATGGGTCGCATGGTCTGTCCTGGTACTCACCACCGCTCTTGGGTGCGTGGATTCGTATGAGTTTATTGCCATCAAGATCCTCATACATGTCATCCCACTTGGCACGCCTCATCTCTGAGTTGCGTAAGCCAAGACCATAGCATAATAAATAACCAAGGTAAAAATGTGTGCGGTTGTCTTTTTCCGCTTCGCACTTGGCGATAACATTCTCGATAATGCGATCCGGGATGAACTGCTTAGTGGGCTTTGCACGGACAACTAAGGTTGTCCATGTTGCAAAATACGAAGTCTCAATCCCCTGCTCTTCGTAAAACTCAACCATGCCTTTACTAAATAAACTCTTTGCAACCTTTACACGCTGAAAACTCTCAGGCATGGTGCGGATCAAATGCTTGCCAAGCGGAAGACCTGTCTTCGGATGGCGACCACCAAGGTAGCGTGTGTCCATATCCTCGGTCATGCCGAGGTGCTTCAAGCAATAACGAAAACATGCAATACTATTTCTCTTGGTTTCCCAAGATGGAACTTTAAATGCTGTAGACTCACACATCTTATATGTGTAAATCAAATCAGAGATGAGAATAGTACGTAATTTTGGTGGAGTATAATTAATCGTGATATCAGTCATATATTTAGGGGTATTAATACGAGCGGAATACGTGATTAATTCATCTACTCTATTGTGTAAAGTATTTTCAACCGTGGCGTTATTGTTCATTATTTGGATTTTAATTTTTATTTTATTAGGTTCTTAGTGTGCATTTTTTAGAGGGAATTGCTCGCCCCTCAATTATGCTAGGTCTTTATCTATTCGATACGACAAACAATTAAAACAAAAAATGCCCATGTCAAGCATCTTTGTAACTTTTTTAGTCAACTCTTGTTGAAGCGCCAAAAAAAAGAAGCCATTCCTAAGAATGACTTCTCCAACTCTAGGGATTACTACGGCCCTAAAAATTATTAAATTAGTCGGATTGTTTTATTTTGTCAAGTTACTCTGATGCTTTATCACTTTCGATTATTCCTTGTTGCAGTAGGTATGCATTTATGCGCTTACCTGTAAATGTATCTACAACTTGAGAACTTTTATCTTTTATATATTGAGTCACACCATCATCAAGGTTTGCTTTTATACCACTCTGTACAACACGCCTTTTTGGCTTTGTTAGCAGCATCGCTGTAAACTTTTTATCCTGTATTGCTTTGGTTAATGTGCGTTGTAAATTCATCATTGGAATTTTATCAAACAAATCCTGAAATTTACGACTTACAGCACCAGCCATCATTAGTGGAGCGCCTTGACCAGCAACACTTGATGCTCCAATTTGTGAACCACTCCACCTCGCAAGTAAGTTCATGAAACCATCCCCATATGTAATAATTCTTTCCATTTGTGCTGGATCTTGAATTACCTGCTCAAATTGTTTACTAGCAGGGATGAGAACATTAGTTAAATTATCAGCTTGTGCTTTTGTTATTAAATTAGTCTTTACCAAGTTATCTAGATAGGAATTTTTACCTGTTTTCTTATTAAGGATACTCTCTAGGTTTGCACCAGATATTAACTCAATTTCACCCTCTTTTAATTTAATAGTCTTTTTAGCACTATTAATCAAATCGTCAAAGACAGCATGTTGTAGTGCTTCAAATTCTTTTGGATTTGCACCTCGCTTGCCTGCAATAACTAAGTCTCTTAACGCCCCTTCTTGATTTAAACTAGTTTTGGCATGTAGGATAGCATCGTGTAAGTTGTTTGGATTTTCAGGAGTACCTTTACCAAAGGCTAATCTTGACGCAACGCTTTCACCTTCTTTAGCTAGTAACTTTCCTCTTTTGTGAGTCTTTTCTAATATACCAGCAAGTTTTACTTTTTGCTCTACATCTGTAAGGTCTTTTATAAGTCCAACTTCTTTAATTGTCTGTGTATTGTCTCTAATAAACTTGGATAAAGCGTTGGGTTCTATTTTACCTGTTGCTGCATTAACTGTTTTAGCAGCAGCGTTTTGCATGAACTGTTTTTGCATACGATCCAAGGTGTTAGTCATCCTTGGATATTCCATTGTTTCGATGCTTCTCTGAGTAGCTCGTTTCATTGCTGCAAAGTTTAATGCCCGTTGTGTGTCTGACACTCCTCTGCTTGCAGCCTCCAATGATACATCCATTTCTTTATCTAGGATATTTCGTATGGTTTGATTGTTAAACTTTTCATTAAGATCCCTAGAAAACTCACGGGCAACAATTGCAGTATCACCTGTTACTTGCAGTAAGTCATCAAGCACAGCATCTGCAAGTTTTTGTAATTTCTTTGCACCACTAAAATCCTTTTTTGCTCGTGCATCTCTAGCAAGTTCTAGACCTCGACTTCTTGCACGAAATAGTTCTTTTGCTTTTACTGTAAAAGGTTGTTCAAACCCAAGTCTTTGTGCTGTTGCTAAAAAACCGCGAGTTTGTTTTACCTCTGCACTTTTTTTCTTACGCTTCATTAAATCGCGCACCCAACCTTCAAGTGGAGTTTTTACTTTTTCATTTGGTAGCAATTGACCTCTAAGATCCTTAAATGCACGCATTGTATTAGTTGTGGTTGCATTGACATTCTTGTCAACCTTGCCCCATAATTGTGCTTCTAAAGCTCGTGCTTGTTTTAATTCATTATCAAGAATCTTGCGTGATACTTCACTTGCATTACGTGCATCATCTGAGTTCTTGCTAAGAATTGTTGCAACTGCATTATCTGCACGCTCTTGTGCTTTATTAAGTCTGTTATCCAAGTTAGCTTTGAATTGATTTATTCTTAGTTTTTGCCCTTCTCGGACAAGTAGCGGATTTGATGATTTACTAAGTTGTTTTATAGAGGTATTTAATTCATCGGCAGCTTTTTTGGTTTGTGTCGATATTGCAGTTTTTAATTGTTCATTACCATCTCTAACTAATGTATTTTCCAATTGTGTCAGCACAGGGTTTCCTGTTGCTTGAGCTGGTGTTTGTGAACTCTTATCTGCAAGTAGTTGCTTTGCTAATGCTTGTTGATCATCTTCAAGAAACCCAGCTTTAGTAAGTTTACTTTTTAATATCTCAGATGCTGCTTGCTCCCTACCTTCTTCAGAAATTTTACCAGCAACATTTTGTGTTACTCTACCTGCACCTCTTAGCAATGGTAATGTTGCAGCCATTGGTGTAAATGTTTCTGCCATCATACCAAGTGTTTCATTACCTGGATCACTTGCCTCTGCAAGTGTGCGACCTGTTCCGGCTGCTAATGCGCCTACACCTTCAACGGCAGCCATTTTTCCCGGTTGTCGTGCAGTATCCTTGACCATTCTACTTGCTAGGTTTCTAACACTCTCTGGTACTGCTCGTGCAGCACCCACAGGAGTAGATTGCGCAGCTAATACTGGTGCTGGATTAACTCTACTTGCAGCCCCAAAAAAGGGAGCAGCCATTGCAGTTGTTAAACCTACAGCTTCTCCACCTCTTGCAAGTGCTTGTTGATCTAAAGGTAAATCTTCGTAATTTTCATATCCAAGATTTACTGCTTGCAATCCACGCCTTACATCAGCACTACCTGGAAGTAGTCTAGGTGTATCTGCGCCTGGTACTCCAACAAAATCAAGACCAGCAGCAGCAGCCTTAATTAGAAGATTTGCTATATCACCAACTCCACCAACTGCACTACCAAATGCCGTATTAAATCCCTGTGCAGGTACAGATAACAATTGAGTTGTTGTGGAAGGTTGACTCTTTTCACGATAGTCACGCAAAAGTGCCATACTCCGCTCTCGTGCCTGCCCTGTTATCTTTCCGTCTTTAACTGCACGAGCAATTGCTTGTGCTTGAGATTTTGTTTTAATAGCCATGTTACTTTAGGATGTCGTCAATTAAAGCATCATCAGTTAATTCTTCACTAGATGTTTGATTATTACCTGTGTTGCCTAGTGATTGCTCAATGATAGCAATTATTCGTGGAGTTGTATTACGAATAGATTGAGCTTTAAGGTAGTTTGTAGATCCTGGGTTAATACCTGGCTGGCTTAAAGTTTGAACTGCATTATTTAAAGAACCTCTAAGTATTACAGGTAGTTCTATTAGCTTATCTCGTAGTACCTCATCACTATCATTTGGTTGCGGTAAGAAATCATCAACTTGTTGCTGGGTATAAACATTACCTCGTGCAGAAATTGCACCAACCAGCACGGGTCTTAATTGTGTATTGATTGCCTTTAGTTTAACTTTTTGTGCAGCACGAGTCTTTGGACTGTATTCATCTCCACCAATATCCGGTGAGTCTGCACCGAATTTCCCAAAGACATAGGTAATACTATCTTTTATTAAACCACCAATATCACCACCTGCTGCGGTATCAGGAATTAAAAGTTCATCGTCTGATACTTTCACACGAGTTTCTGCGTCTGTACCTTGTATTAATTTAGCTAAATTTTCTGCTGACTGTTTTGCAGTATCAAGTTCAGCTTCAATTTTTTCACGCTCTGCTTGCATGCTTGCTAATCGCTCTTCTTTAATAGACCTATCTAAAGTTTCATCAGCACGTATCTGATCCATTTCCATTGCATTTTTTTCCATTCTCTGTGCAATTTCACCAACTGCTAACTGCTTTTGCAAAAGTTGCGATTCATACATTGGAACTGCAAATCTATTGTCAGTAATTTGTTTTTTAATGCCTTCCTCTGCACTTTCAATGCCCAACCTATTTTGCTCTATCTTCTGTTTTATTTGGGTTAGTTGGTACTCATTCTCTGTGCCTTTACTAACTGTGTTCAGCTTTTTAAGTTCATTATCAAGTCTAGTTCCCTCTGCTCGCAAATCGTTTAAATTTAAAACTTGCGATCTTGCTTGGTTTTCTAGACTCGACTTCAAAAGTTCATTTTCTTCATTAGCTAGATTAAATTTATTTTCAAACTCTTTTCCTTTAATAGTAGCTTCTTGCAACCTTGCGTCTCTTTCCCTAGCTTTCGCTGCAATAAATGGAGCAGATGCTGAATTTATTAATTGGAAATCCCTTGGAGTTGCTTGCTCAGTTGTCGCTCTTTCTAATGCCTGTCCAAGTTTTGGATTTGATGTTTTTAGTGCAAGTAAATCTTCTGGACTAAAGTTGGCTAAGTTACCCATTGCAGTATCTTCTTCCTTTTGGCGCTTCTCCTTATTCAATCCATACTGCTCGATCATGCCCCCGATCTGCTTGCCCATGTTGGCAAACGCTTGGCCATACGCACGACCAGGTGCTGTAGCCGCATTCATATCCATGCGAGCTATTTGTGGGCCTGCTCCTCTTCCAAAAAATGGTTGTCTTGCCATGATGTTATCTCCTTATTTTTATCCGAATATTTTCTTTTGCGCTCCCGATCCACCAAGAAACCCACCCCCAAAGCTACCAAGTCCTTGAAACAGTCCCGATGTCATACTCGCCTTATTTGCCGCACTTGCCGCGTTTGCATCCATAATACCTTGATAGTTTTGCGTAGCTAAATTACCTGCATAATTAGATTCTGGGTTAAAGATGGCTGGGCTTGCATTAAGTGCAAATCCACTTGTTCCAAACTGTTGGGAGACTTGACCTGGTACTTGTGCTGCACGCCCTGTGAGAGCAAACAATGGATCAGTAGGGGCAAGACCATATGCGCTTGCTGCATTGGCAAGCCTTTGTTGTTTAATTGCGCGATTAGCAGAGAGTCTTTGACTTACTGCATCTGCAAGTGTGGATGCCTGCCCTTCCATTCCTCGGTCGGCTGCACCCGAAAGAACTTGCTGTTCAAGATCTCTCTGCTCAGTTTGAGTTAACCCCATTCCGGCTTCTAAGTCTTCTTGGGCAGATTCTAGGATTCCTTGACGGAGTGAATCAGCTAGTGGGTCGGCTTCTCTTTGTGCTTCTAATAAATCACTACCAAATTCACGTAGCATATTAATATCACCTTCAACTGCTGTCGCACGCTGGCGTGTAAGTGATGGTGCAATATCTTCTTCATATGCTTGAAGTAAACCCTTATCTGTATCTATACCTAATTGCTCTAAAAGCATTTGCCTTTCAAGATTAGCATACTCAGGACGAGTTTCTTTTTCCATTCGTAGAATATCAGGCGCTAAATCTCTTTGAGCTTCTAAAGTGTCCCTTGTTTCCTGCCCGTAATCGCGAGGTGGTGGTGCTTCAACATCTCCTTTCTTGTAACTAGGCACATCACCAGCGGCTGGCATCCCACTACCACCCATCTTTTTAAGCATCATTTCTTCTGCTGGATTTACAAATGCAAGCCTTTCACCTTTGGGTGCAGAAGCATTAAGTTTATCAGCAGCTAATTTTAAAGGATCATCATTCATACACTTACTTTCTTATATAATTTATTCCATTGAACGGTTCTTAAATTTGTTTCTCCGTTTGTAGTTAATCGTCTAAATTTCACAAAAGGTAATGGACTTATTTGATCCATCATATCCTTTATACATCCTTTACCAGCAACCCATCTAATGTACCAAGTATCTGGATTTTTGCAGAACCATTGATCACTTGCATCTTTAGATCCATCTATTGCTTTAAGCATCATAAAGTAAGAAGGATTACTAATTACTAAACCACCAATCATATAATTGTGTAGTTCACTAAAAAATTTTGATTTATCCTCGTACAATGCAACAATTTGCTGGTATGGAGCGAAGCCTTCCAACTTTGTTAACAATTCTGTTTTTAGGTTTCCCATTATGAAGATGATATAGTTGATCCTAAGGTTGCTATTACTTTCCAAGCACTACCATCATACATTGCTAAACAAGGACTACCTGCGTTTCCGTTAGAAACATAAGCTACTTGCCCAAGTAAAGCACCGTCTGCGGCAGTCAAAGCATTCATCTGAGCTACCGTGCCACCAGCTATTGTTAGATTCCTACCAAAGATTGCAAAGGCTTGAGTAGTAGGTGAATCTTGAAACCCAAACCTTAATGCTTTTGAGTTCAGGGACATAGCAATTTCTGTGGGAGTGCCTGCCTCATCTGTATCTTCAAAGAAGAGTTGAGTTGCTGTACCTTTAAGTTTTACTTTAGTAGCAGTAAGATCGTAACCTGTTTCATTTAAAGTTCCGATACCTACACCGCCATTGACATAGTTTAATTCAGTATCTGTTGAGCTAATTTTAGCTGAAGTGACAGCCTCATTAGCAATTTTTGCAGTAGTTACACCATCCGTTGTACCTGTTGAATCCGCTATATTAGCAGTCTGTACTGCGTTATCTGCCAACTCTGAATTTCCGACTGCATTTTCGGCTATTGAGTCTGCATTTACAGCACCGGTTGCGATCTTCGCATTGGTTACCCCATCGTCTTTGATCTTCAAGTATCCATCGGTGTGGACTTCAAGAGTTGAATTGTCAGTAGTTTGATTTGATCCACTAACAAAAGTTGCTGAGTCAACTAAAGCGTTTAAGTTATCAGCAGTTACTGGATCTCCACTAGAGTATGTGTTTCCTTTAGATAAAATAGCCATGATTTAAGTAGTTGAAGTTTGTGATCTATCTGCCAATCGAGCATCAATTTTAACTGCTCTTACAAATGGTCTACCTTGAAATGGTGTGATAGTTGCAGAG
>Ga0208791_1000539_pt1 | contig 16521 bp, 30 predicted proteins | sample 11_taG_FD_184084 | JGI IMG/M metagenome (GOLD analysis project Ga0208791, IMG submission 184084) | Marine viral communities from the Subarctic Pacific Ocean - 11_ETSP_OMZ_AT15265 metaG (SPAdes) (version 2) | ecosystem: Environmental > Aquatic > Marine > Oceanic | place: Pacific Ocean | collected...
TACATGAGCAAACATACCATGGTAGCTTGATGCTGATGGTAATGATGCTAAGTCTGAATATAAAAATGTAATTTTGTTAGAACCTGTTAGTTCTAGTTGTCCACTGTTAACAATGGTAGTTGGTGTGCTTCCGCCCAATGCATTATAAACTTCAAGAAAGTTATCATTAACTTTGTCCATTGCATCACGGAGTGGATCGCCTGTACCATCGTTAGGTGTGGCGCCTAAATTTAAATCTTGTTTTGCCATATCAAAATCCCCTGTTGCTATTATTTATGCTTATCAGGACTCAAAGTTGTGTTTTGATATAGTTGAGTATTAAGCACAAAGTTTTCCACAGTTAGTTTTGTTAAACTTGCGGCGGCAACTAATAGTTGCTTTTCATCTTCAATTTCTCTAATCATATCCAACACTTGTTGTGCCATCATTAGATATGCATCTTCTTCTTTTATACTTAACATTCCCCAATCAATAGGATCAGCCTGATCTATGTGCATTGCCAGATCAGCTAGTTGTGATGGGGTAACTCTATTAATCATATTAGTTGTATTTCTCTCTAAAGTCTAAATCGTTGCCTTTACGATTATACCACATTTCAAATGTATCTGTTTTCCAGAGTGCTTGTCTATTATTACTTTTCTTAGGAGCCATGCTATACCATATATTCCAATAATATTCAGCACGTTCTTTATTACCTATACGTTTATGATGATAAAAGTTCATTCTAGGATGTGCATATTCTTTTTTATTATCCCATTGTGCAGAATGGTGATCTCTGTCTAACTGTTTATATAGTTCAGGATTATCTAAACGACCTGTATACTTGCCAGTCTTGTAGTTGGGATTAGCTTTACCACCAAGTGAATTTCCATGTTCCTCAATTAGATTTGCAAACATTTTATTATTAACAACATCAAATTTTGCTGAGTAGTCTATACAAACCTTTTCAAAATTGTCTTGGTTGTCACTCTGGTAAAGTATTTCAGTTGTTACATTATTGCCATGCATCTCTATGTGCCGTCTCCAATAAACGCCAGATCCCTCATATTTGTATGGATTTCTAGTTGTTTGTCCAAGATACTTCATACCTGTAACATTATGTGTTTTAAGATATAAAATCATTACATACTTTCTTCAAACGGAATACTTGCCAAGTTTTTGCACTTTGCTTCTACCATAATGTCAAAGTCATTACGAAACGTGCTAGCCCATTCATTGACTGCCGTATTCCACATGTAGTCACTGTGCGCTCGTAATTTTGCTTTCTTAAAGCCTTGTTCTAATAGTCTTTGGAAGTCAGGCTTTTGATCGATTCGATGATCAACCAGCAAGTCTTCACGACTGACACTGTAGTGCATACTAGGACGTACGCCACGCCAGCTGTCAATAATACGTTTACAGCGATCGTCAGTTCTGTCAATATATTCTCCTCCACTGTGACACCAATGATGATGTATATCCAACACCAGTGCAACATCTTTTTCTAGTTCTAGGCTGGCTTCGAGCCCCCAGGAGTTTTCGTCGTTTTCAATAGTAATACAGTTTCGTGCTTCTGTAGACAGTCTTGGAAGGACGGCTTTGATACCGGCTGGACCTTGTCTGCCTGAGATGTGGACGTTACACTTGAAGTCTTGCCACTTTTGACCGTAGCCCATCCACCTGATGATATCCGCATGATATTCAAACTCCTCTATACTTCTATTTACAATATCAGGATTATCACTTGCCAAGACAGTAAACTGCCCAGGATGCATAGACAAGCGAACATCAAGGCGGCGTGCAGCTTCACCCACTCTTGCATAGAGTTTTTCTGCTCTTTGTCTGACATCAGGCTTATGCCAATAATAACTCCAGTCATGCTGAGTATAAGCAGGTAGCTGATTACTTCCAAGACGTACCATTCTAAGAGCATCTGGTAATCCTCCTACATATTCTATTAGACGTAGTGCAGCCGCTCCGTTGTGTTCCATAATATCCCACATACGTTCTTCTGCTACGTCTCTTGTTTGGCGATTAAGCCATGTAATAGTTGTGCTACGTTCCGTTAGTGGTCGCTGTAGCTCTTCTAAGACTTTTTTCTTTTGTGTTTGGTCCGGGTGCATGTACTTGCATGCAAACCCGATACGTTTAGTTTCTTGTGACTTTAAGAAGTCACCTGCTGTTGTAAATTTTAGGTCATACATAATGTGCAACAGACTCGACTAAAGATTTTTGAGATTGATTGTAAGAATCTGTTGGATGGTCTTTACGAAGTTGCTGTTGTAGTGCAACACTGTAAGGAGCAACAGAAAAGTGGTCGTCGGCTCCGAATGCTTTTACTAACACAGCGTATGTTGCAGGGGTTAATTTTTGTGCATATGTAAGATGCGTTAAACCGGGTTCGGTTACAATGTAATTCATAGTAGACTCCTAAACAAGTTATATTATTAATGTAACACAAGAAGTCTTACTTGTCAAGTGAATTTATTAATATTTTTGCTATAATAGTCCAGTAGCTTTTTGTCAGTTATAGCAGGCATACGCTGATAGCTTTCTGGTAAATCGTCCCACGGACGCATCGCCGGGTGTGTTTTTTCATTGATACTCATGTTTAAGCCATAACGATAACCTTTGTCCATCATACCTTTGATCCATTCATTATGTGCTTGTCTTTTGTAAGTGTCTTTGAGAATGTCTTGGGCACCTTGTTCCATCTGTATTTCAGTTTCAAAAGGATGCCCAAAATCTGCATCTGCTCTATATACATTGCTAGTTTCAATACTAAAGTCGTGTTCAGTAACACGCATATAACCTTCAACAATACGTTCTGCTTCTTGTGAAGTAAGATGTCTTACTAAAGGTATACGATATAGTAAATCATTGTCTTGTGTTGCCAATACAAATTCACATGTATTGTCATCACCTGCTACTATCCCATCTGGTGCTAGCATTTCAACGGTAAGAAACCAACGCTGAATTTCATCTGCGTTGAGTGTTTTACTTGTGCGTTGTTGTATATAAAAATCTTGCATTACATTCTTCTAACTGGTGCTGGTAGATCATCGCTGTCGTCGACAACTACTTCTGTTCTATCAGTATTTACCCTTTTTGAACTACTGCTGGTTGGCATAGCGCCTGTTGCTTCTGGCACTGGTGTATGTTTACTGCTGGTGCTGTTTACATACAATCCAAACCATGCTGCTCCTGCACCTACTATTACACTTACTAAGCCAGCTTGTTCCATTGTTGGTGCTGGAAGTTCTTGGAACCATATAACAGTTTTGTACAAAAGATAAATGTACATTGTGATAAATGCTCTTGGGAACAGTCTCCATCTACTAAAATACTCTGGTGCTTTCCACCAGAAACTATTGGTATTCATTTGGTTTCACTCCTATGTCTGCACTAGTATTTATTTGCAGTCATAAAAAAAGGACGCATCTAAGTACGCCCTTTTTTGCTGGGGGATAATTTAAAATGCAAAGTCTACAACTGTTGCACCGGTTGCATTATAGTTGTTTGTACCTACAGTTGCACCAAGAGCTCTGATTGCTGTTTGTAGATCACCAGCAGTCCATAGACTACCTTGTACCATAATTCTAAAAGCGCCGGCGCCATCTTCAGCACCAACAGCGATAATTGTGCATTTTTCTTCAATTACCCGTGTAATGAAGTCCATTGCTTCGCCTGGATTAGTTTCGTTTGCTAGAGTTGCGCCACCATCAATTGTGAAGCACTCAATTTCACCGCCAATGCCATTGAAGTGACTAAATGCATTTAAGTTATTTGGATTACGAGCTACCATAATTGTGTCTCCTTTTTCTAACTGTATTTATAAAAAAAGCCCCGCATAATGCGAGGCTTTCTCTTTGTAATTTTTTAAGACTTATAATTCAAATGTGTGTGCAACTGCAGCTGTTACGCCTGTTGAACCTACACCGTAGTTAGAACCTGCTGTGATGCCAGCGCCTTGAAGTGCTACTGCAACACTGTTTGCACTTGTTACTTCGATTCCAGCAACTGAGTTGCCTTCGTCTTCTGCAAATTTAATTGCTGCTGCAATTTCATCTTCAGTAATGCTTGTTTTACCGAATGTGCAGATGTGTGTTTTTGAACCTAAACCATTGCTGGCTGATAGATATTTTGCGGCTGTTGTTAATGCCATAACGTTTCTCCTGTTTTCTCTCGCTCACACCTTTGTGAACTTATACATTTATTTATCACGTATGGGTCACTTCAGTGAGTTTTACAAGCGCACTCCACCGCATTGTTTCACTATTATCGCCATTTACTTTGATTGCAATTGCTTTATTTGTATTGTCTGCATCCAATGTAACATCGTACAAATAAGTATCTCCTGCGTGTATAATTTCTTTTTGTGCATTGATACTCAATACATTGCCTGCTTGATTATAGTCTACTGCACCCTTGAATTGAAATGCTGCATGTCTGTTACTGGCATTGCCTCTGCCAACAACTTCTGCTTCATAAAAATATGTTGTTTGGTTGGTAAGTGCAATTCTGTTACTGCTAGCGTCTCTGAAAAGTTCTGTTAGTGCATTGTTGGTTGTTTCACCGTATAGTATAAAACTGGTGCTTTTAGCAGGTTGTAAGCCTTGATCTGTTTCAAGTGTAAAACTATTTTCAACACTAACATTAACATCTGTTAGTTCCATTACAGGGCCAGTAGTATAGTCATTGATGCCTGTTAAACTGCCGCCACCGCCTCCTCCAGTATTAATTACTAGTCCGCCGGGTGTTACACCATCGCTGAGTCTAAATGTTCGTGTGGCTACGTCAAAGAAAAGTCGATCCTTTTCTCCTATAAAATTTGCAATTGAAATGTTATTCTTTTCGCTTGTTACAAACTTTTGAATAGGCATCCGCTTAGTCCTCTAAATGGCTATCGTCTCCAGCGAATACTACTCCTACCAGTTTGTTTTTGCCATCGTCAACATCTTCTAGTGGATCACTTTGATCTTGGTCTTGTGTGATCTTGTCAACAACATCGCCTTCTTTACCCAAGGCAGCTTTTTTTAATTCAATATTTTGTTGTAGTGGAGGTACCATTACTGGATTAGGATCCATCACATCTTGCCCTGGTTGTGGATCATTCCCATCGCCAGCAACATCAATCTCAGGATCGCCGTCACCGTTGATCTTGATGTTAATTGGTACATTAATTGTAAACTCTTTGGCTTTCATGTGTTGTCCTTAATGATTTAATAGCACTGTATCAACTGACCCTAGTGTAGCTTGACTATAGCTACTTGGAGCAGGTGTAATAGCACTTCTGTCAACTCTTGCTCTAACCCAGACTGCATTCACAGTAAAAGTATTCGCTTCAGTTATGGTAGTTTGGCTTGTGTATTCTTTATAGTCTGTTCCGCTACCAATGGGAATAGCAAACCAATCACTGTCTGTTGGCGTTGTTACCAAACTGCATTCAATCCAAAAGCGTCCTTTGAACTCGTTTAATTTCCAACTTACAGTGTGCAAGCCGTCTGTTGCGCCATAAGCGCCATCTGCTTTAAACTTATCACCTGTGTATGATAGTTCTTCTTTGTGTGCTAGGATCTCTGTGCTTTGTGTACTCATTGTTCTTGTATGATCTCGACTAATTTGCCAGGTCCAACTAATTCTTGGACAGCGGCTTCAATAGTACTTACTATTTCGTGGTCAAGAATTTTTCGACCCTCATCACTATCTTTCAGCAGTTCGCTTACTTTGATAACAACCATATCTTCGTTTAATTTTGCCATAGTAATCACCTTTCTAACTATATTTATTCTAATTCGTCAAAGGTGATTACTTTCAAACTCTTGGTTATGTACTTTTTGTACATCATATGCAGTGTAACAACGTCATCATGCTCAGTTAGATATATACTACCTGTGGCTGTAAACGGAAAAAAATGTGTGTTTATCCATTTATATCTGTATTGTCCACTTGTTACTGGCTGTGATGATTGTTTACGTTGTTTTGTAACACTGTACATTCTAAATGTATCATTTAACTTGTAATTGTCTCTTTCAAATGTATCCATACAAAATTCCTGCATGTCTTCGAATATTTCATGATCTGATTGACCATGTCGTTGACTGCTTATTTTATATCTATATTTGTTATACCATAATTTACTACGAGTAACAACTTGTAGATCTTCAAGCATGATATCTTGGTGCTTGCTACTGATAGGTCCTGTTATTTGTATAACATCTTCTCCCCAACGTTCTAGCAATTCAGGGATACAATCTGGCTTAGTTAAGTAAACAAAAAAACTACTATCAGCTCTAGTTTTACTCACAGGCTCGTATTCTCTGAGATATTTTTCTATCATACGATTTCTATACCAAGCATCTTTGAGATATACTTCTTTATCTCGCCAACTTGGTTGAAAGAATGCTACACGCCAAGTGTGTTTTTTATAAAATACTTTTGTGTTTAGAACAAAATCGGTTCTAGATCTTATCTGTTCTGATATCGATTGTGTCATCTTTTATACTCAATTTTACCAAGTCTACATCTGTACCGAATAGTATTTGTTTAGCCAATGGTTTCTTAATCTTTTCATTGATAATTCTTGCCATTGGTCTAGCACCCATACTAGGTGTAAAGCCTTTGCGAGTTAACCAATCTACAACTGTGTCGTCGTATTCCATTACAACATTGCGTGGTGCTAGCATAGCATCTAGTTCTCCTAAGAACTTTACAGTAACTTTTCTCATTAGTTTGTTGTCTAGTTTTTTGAACTGTACAACTGCATCAAGTCTGTTTCTAAACTCTGGAGCAAAGAAACTTTTTACTGCTTGGTCTTGTGCTTCGTTGTTGCTGTCGCTTGACCCAAAACCAATACCATGCTTTTCTGCATCTCTTGCACCTAAGTTTGAAGTTAGGATAACAATAGCATTACGTGCGCTTACACTTTTGCCATCGCTTGAGCTTACCATACCATTGTCCATGATCTGTAGTAGTACATTGCTTACATCTGGGTGTGCTTTTTCAATCTCATCCAGCAGTAGTATACAGTTAGGATGTTCTTCTAGTTTATTAATTAGTAGTCCACTGCCTTGTCCGCCTTCGCCATATCCCACATACCCTGGAGGTGCGCCAATAAGTTTTGCAACTGTGTGTCGTTCTTGATATTCACTCATATCAAAACGTACAAGTTCCATGCTCATAATACTGCTCAACTGTTTGGCTGTTTCTGTTTTACCAACACCAGTTGGACCTGTAAACAAATAGTTTCCAATTGGCTTGTTAGGATCTTTAAGTCCTGCTTTAGCAATGTAGATACTGTCTGCAAGTCTTTCCAGTGCTTCGTCTTGTCCAAACACTTTGGTTTGTAGAGCTTTTTCAATATCAATTTGTGCTTCTTTTTTGTATTCGCTGTCTTTGGTTAGTACTAGTTGATCAACTGGAATACGTGTTAGTTTAGCAACTTCATAACGTATGTCATCCAGTTCTAGTACAGGCTTGCGTTGCTCTGCAGGCAGTAGCTTTTGTCTTGCCGCTGCCGCATCCAATACATCAAATGCTTTGTCTGGTAAAAATCTATTGTGCCAATATTGGTGTGTTAAGTCTACTGCACCGTGCAGTGCTTCTTTTTCATATGCTACGTTATGGTACAGTTCGTATGCAGGTATACTGTTTACAATAATACGTTTTGCATCTTCTGGGCTTGGCTCTGGCACATCTACTTTGTAAAATCTTCTATTCAGTGCCTTGTCTTTTTCAAAATGTTCTCTGTATTCGTCATACGTTGTTGAGCCAACACAGCGTAGTTTGCCTGTTTGTAGTGCAGGCTTTAGCAAGTTAGCAACGTCCATTGCACCTTGTCCTGCATTACCAGCACCCATGATCATGTGTATCTCATCAATAAACAGTATAGTATCGTCTTTTTCTTCAAGTATGTCCAACACTTCTTTAAGACGTTCTTCAAAGTCTCCTCTGAATTTAGTACCTGCTAACAGTGCGCCAATATCTAAACTGTATACTGTGTGCCCTTTGATAATATCTGGCACACGATCTTCATTGATTAAGTCTGCTAGTCCTTCTGCAATAGCAGTCTTACCTACTCCGCTTTCACCAACTAGTACAACGTTGTTCTTTTTGCGTCTAGAAATAGTTTGTACCAACTGTTCCAATTGTTCTTCTCTGCCAACAATAGGATCAATTTTACCTTGTGCAGCGCTTTCATTTAGATTGTCGCAATATTTGCGCAACAATCGTTCTTGTTTGTTTAATTGAGACTTACTGTCGTCTACACTGTCATCTATATTATCTGTTAAGAATCTTACCAACGAATCTCTGTTTATACCACGTTGATTCAATAAAAATGCCGCGGGCGTAGTTTCTTCACTGAGTATACTGATCAACAAGTCTCTGGTGTCCAAGGTACTACGACCATTAAACAGTGCTTGTGTGAATGCTCTATGAAACACACGTTCCAACATCACTGTCTTTTTAGGTTCTTTGAAGTTTTCTTCGTCCCACTTCTCCACGCTTTGTTCGAGATGATCGTATACATCTCTGCTTACGTCTTTGGGGTCAACACCTATATCAGCAAAAATATCTTGTATTTCTTCTGTGTCAATAATAATTGCCAACAAGTGTTCTATGGTAACATAGTGATGCTTGTAGTCTTTACTCAGTGTAAATGTTTTGTCTACTAATTCTTGTATTCTATCGCTGGACATTTTTTTACCTTATATTAATATACTTATTATAATACATCTTTGACTAATTTGTCTAGATCAGAAACTCTCAAACTGGGCAGTAATACTTTTATTTCCACTATCATATCTCCGTTTGGCATATTGCGTCTTGGCATTCCATTCTCAGGAATACGTAATTTAGTACCCGGTTGTGTCCCACTTTTAATATGTAGTTTTATCTGCTTGCTGTCAAGAGTTGTAATAATTTTTTCTGATCCCACTAGTGCATCTCGTAAACTTACTCCTAGTTTTACATGTACATCACTTTCGATAACTGTATAACTTGGATGATTTTTAAAAATGTAGTTTACAATTAGATCACCTCCGTCTGGTGCCATACTCTGATACCTAACTTGGCTACCATCCTGTATACCCTTGGGTATTGTAATAGTAACAGGTTTACTTGCGCCGTTGGGCATACTGATATTTAGATTTTTAGTAGCACAGTTGTACACGTCTTGTATATCCACATGAAATGTTACAGTTGTGTTGGGTTTTACTGTTTGTCTGAAACCTTGACCAAACATACTGCTGAATATATCATCAAAATTTTCAGAGAATGGACTTTGCGACTGTTGGAAATTTGACGGTGGATTGTCAAAATTTTGACGGGCTTGTGCATCCTTTATATTATCGTAGGCTGAACTGATCTTGGCAAACTGTGCTTGATCACCACCAATGTCCGGATGATGCTTTTTTGCTAGTTTGCGATATGCGCTTTTAATCTCAGCATCGTTACTACTACGACTAACACCGAGTACACTATACGGATCAGTCATCTTTAGGCGTTACTGCTTCTTCATAATAAAGTATTATTGCATTTTGCTCTTCAATAAACTTTTTAATTTGTTCAAAGTTTAGTGCGAGACTTTCAAAACTTTGTGCAGTCATAGAATACAACACAAAGTCACCTTGCTCTGTTTTAATTCGTTGAATAACTTCGTCGATGTTACTTTCTGTAACAACAACTAAGTCTGCATTTTTAAGTTCTACTGGGTCAGGCCTTGGCACAATGCGTATAGCAGGTGCTTCAATTTGCGGACTGTCCACCACTGTCGGCACTGTCACTATTTCCTTCACGGGCTGGAGGCTGGAGCATGCACTCGCCCCCAGTGCTACAACCAATAGCACCGAACATAAAGTCAATTTGTTCATTTATTGCTCTTTCACTTTGCGTTGGATCTGCTAAACTGTTTTTGATTATATCTGTGTTTGCTAACAGTCCAGCAATTTTTTGATTTGCTTTTTGTACTTCTTCAAGATTAGCGCCAAGCTCATCATTCAGTGCTTGTTGTCTAACCAATTCTTCTTTAAAGTTTTTTATTTCTTCTTCTACGTTTTCACGGTAAGCATCAAATGCCGCTTGAGTAGTTTGTTGTGCAGTTTCTAGTTTAGCATTGTTTGCGGTGAGTTGTCTAATAGCATTTTGTGTTTCCACATAGTACTGGTATGCAAACCATCCTACTACACCTAGGATGCCTACTATAATAATTGTACCATATATTCTGTGTAACATTATCTGTGCCTATAAACAATACGTCCTTTTTGTAAATCGTAGGGCGTAACTTCTACATCTACTCTATCATTGAGCAGTATATTAATATTGTGTCTTCTTATCTTTCCGCTAATTGTGGCGGTAACCACGTGATTATTTTCTAGTGTAACTCTAAAGAATGCGTTTGGTAAACATTCAGTAACAGTACCTTCAAACGTTAGAATTTCTTCTTTGCTCATAAGCCTGCTAGTTGTTTTACTCTATTAAGATCTTCATTCTTAGGTTGACTATACTTTAACACATACTGCTCTTGGTTGTCAAGAACTGTTTGTGAAAGATTATCCTCATTGAGATCTTGTGTGCCTTCACCTTTGTAGTACTGGTATTTCCATTCAGTAATCTCCGTTACATTACTGACTGCTTTCATAATTTCCATTATGTTACTGTGTAGTTTTTCATCTCTTGTAAATTCTACAAACACTAGATAGTTTCCGTCTGTGTTTGGGCCTTCACTTACGTCAACATCTAAACTTTCTGTTACATCTGTTTCAATAAGATTGCTCAGGTCCTTTGCAGCTCCTTCTTGCATTACTTCGAATGCAACAACAACTGTTTCGTTCGCTTCGCCAATTTTAGGTTTATACTGATCAATACTGATCGTTGAATTTACTAAGTTAAGCATTTCGCCGAATTTAACTGTCATCTGTGACTCCTAAGTCTGATTTATCTGGATTCATTTCATTATCGTAGTCAGTGTCGTATGCACCTTCTACTTCCTCAAGATCGATATCCATACCATTAATTGTAATTTTGTTTGATTCAAAATCATCCACAAACTGTCTAGGCATTTCAATAGTTACTAACCAAATTGGCTTTTTAACACGCACTGGTTTGCGCTTACCTGTTGTTGGGTCAGGTGCCATTAAGTCATCAGGTGTTTGGATCTTTTTTGGCTCCATAAACGTATCTTTGCCAAAAAATACTCTAGCACCATGTTTGGTCAATCTCAATGCTCCATCTGGATCTGGCATCATTTTGTATGGGTACATTAGTGTTACTGTTATCCAATATCTAGTTACCTCTGGGCCAGCTATTACTTCGCCGTACTCCCAGTTCTTGTAAGCATAGATATTCAAATTATCCAACATCTCTTCAAACTCTATAAGCACGTTTAAGTCACTGCTAGAGTCAATGAGGTTGTCTAATGTGTCTTTTAGTTCTTCAATCTCTTTCATGCTAGTATTTAGTCCTTTCGTATAAGTATTAGTGTAGACAACATGGGCTCGCAGACATAACATGGAGTTTACAACAATATGGCTAAAAGAGCAAGAAAACAACAACCGAAAGGTTCATTTAACGATATGGTGATCGAACTGCAAGACTACCGCAGAAAGAAACTACAGATTTTACCACGCAATTTGCATCAAGAAGACCTTCTTGAATATCTAGACGACACTTCCAAACATATAGTATTTGCTACGGGACCTGCGGGTACTGGCAAAACCATGATGGCAGTGCAAATGGGTATCCGCAAACTAGAGGAAAATCTAGTGGATCGTATTGTTATTACAAGACCCGCCGTTAGTGTTGACGAACAACACGGGTTTTTACCCGGCGATTTAAAACAAAAAATGGAACCCTGGACCAGACCAATATTTGACTTCTTAGAAGAATATTACAATCCCAAGCAAGTGCTAAAAATGGTAGAAGATAAGACTATTGAAATCTCTCCACTAGCATATATGCGTGGACGTACATTCAAACGTGCGTGGATCATTGCTGACGAAATGCAGAATGCAACACAGGAGCAAACTAAAATGTTGCTCACACGTATCGGTGAAGGCAGTAAAATTGTAGTGACAGGTGACCTTGCTCAACATGACAGAGGATTTACAAATAATGGTTTAAAAGACTTTTTAAACAAATTCGACACAGCAAAGTGTCAAAGCATTAGTCACGTGCAATTTGAAAAACGGGACGTCGAAAGACATCCCGTTGTGGCAGACGTATTACAAATTTACGACGAACATAGTTAATTAACGTAATTAACAATCTGAGCCCAGTTGTCTACAACTTTAACTCCGTCGTATGTAAAGTTAGCGTTATGCTGATGCCGTAACATAATAGTGTTAAGGCCCATATCAGCGCCAAGTTTTGCATTCTCAGGCTTGTCTTCAATCCAGTACAAGCCACTATCTTTGTAAGGCAGTAAAGATTCATCTTTATCAGCACCAGTGCCAATGCACTCTACAAACTCAAAAACATCTCCAAACAATTGTTCTAAGTTGTAAGCTCGAAGTTTACCAGCATATTCATCTTCACTCAAACTGGTAATAGCACCAAACCGCCAACCTTTAGCGGCAAGTTGTTCAACTCCCCACACTGCATCTTTGTAAGGCTTCAAATAACCAATCCAAGCACTTTCGTTAAACTCTCGAATCAGGTCTTTGACCTTTTGCTTTTTCATTCCAAACCGCTTGGCCATTTCATAACCAAATTCGCCGGGATCAGGTGTAAAGCCTTTTGTACCCATCCATTCAACAAAAGTAGTCTCCCAATCAAGTAGGACACCATCACAGTCTGTTAGTATTATATTCTTATTCATATTCACTCATTTCTTCTTAACTTACACTAACAACATAACATCAAGATGTCTCATTGTCAACCTTTTTTTCCATCATTGATTTGACACAGTTTACTAATGCTTTTTCTTTAGCACTAAAATCTCTGTCATATCGAGTACCAAACAGTGCATCAAGGTCACTGAGCTTTTCAGCAACACGCATTAGATCCACAGCCAATTGATTATCTTCAACACGATATGTTAACTGAGTCATATACTCACCCAACTGTGTTGCTTGAATTTGGCGATCTGTCATTTCAAAAAACTGCATTTAGTAACTCCTGTTTGCTTAACTTACTCATATAATATAGCACCAAGAACTCTTATTGTCAACCTTTTTCTACATCTTTTTTATCTTTTTTATCATCCATTACGTCTAATACATAGCGTAATTCACTGATAATTCGCCAATACCATTCCTTGTCGATTGGCTGTTTGGCTTTGCGCCTGTCCTCAATCAACTGTTTACATCGCATCTCGATGTATTCACGTGGATCTTTTTTACGTCCTCGTCTCAATGCATTGTGACTTCATCGCCCATGTCCATTCCATAGACTTTTTCTAAGATTTGTACAATAGAATCAGGAACAAAGTCCAATTCGTCATCTACATTATCTGGAACAAATAACCCTTTAAGATTACCATCTTTATCGATGATTAATCCAAAGTCATCATTGCCTAGTGCGTCTTCGAAACTAACTTTCTTTTTACTCATTGCCAGTACTCCACTCTTCCTTTATATAAGGTTATTGTTCTTTTTCTGCTAGCATCACTAACAGTATTGCCATGAACCCAACAGCTACCGTCATCGCTGGTTCTGCGCTCTGTAGGATATCTACTGTAGATAACATCTCCATTATCTGCTTGGACGGCAACAAATTCTAAATCCTCTATCCATTCACAGTCTTTGTCGTATGTTTCAACTGCTGGTTTGTTGGCCCATTTCCATTGATCGTCTGTGTAGTATGCACATTGATAACGACAAGGAAAGCCTCCGTAGAATATAGCGTATTGTGTTCCTTGATACTCTGTTTCCAAACAGTATTCAGTTCTAGGATTGTCTTGTTTAAACTGTTCAATATCTTCCCAAGTAAACACAACGGGATCAGTCTTTATGTGTATCATAAAGATATTTATTTTATTAAATTGCTCCATTTAAGCAATTTACTTTTTTTAACATTGGATCTTTTTTGAATATCGTCCCATGTTAGGTAACCGTGTTGCACCATAAGATCCAACATACAGTAAACATCGCCTGCTTCTTCTAGTAGTTTTTCTTGATACTTGTCATCCACTGTGGCTCGACGAAGAATCTTACTACAAACTTGTGTGAGTTCACCGCATTCTTCTGCGGTGATCACAAACAGTTGTTGATGCGTGTCTAGTGTCTTCACGCTGCAACCTTTCCAACAATCATTGACGTTGGAATACGTGTTACAGTGCGTCCGAATGGAGTAGCACCTGCATCTTGTACTTCTATAGTCTTTTGATTCATTTTAACAATAGTACCTGTGCGTACCATGCCACGTGACTCCCATTCAATTACATCGCCCTTTTTCAAACCACGTTTGGCTTGAGCACCAATGTAGTTCATTTGCAGTTTCCACTCTTTGGCGAGCTCATTGAGATCTGATTGATTAGTAATTTTACGCATTGCATCAATTGCATTTTGAAGTTCGTTGGTCATGTGTACCTCCTATTGTACCCAAACATGATAAAATTTAGTTGGAAGGTTATCACATGTGTAGTTGTGTCCTTCCGCATAGTTTACTACTTTGACGCACTCGTCTGTAGCGTAGCTAAAGTAAACATCTGGCAATTGTATACCGCTGTTGATTGCAAACGCAAGAGCAATAACAACTCCGCTGATCATACCGCCAGTTACAATATAACCAAATATATTAGACATAAGCACTCCATTGTTCGTTCCACATTTCACTGACACCTTCGTCAATGTCTGACACACTGAGGTAGCCAATCAAACCAGCTTGTGCAAACACTGCACTTGCTCGATTCATTGCTTCACTCACATGTTCACTTTCTTTAATAATGTCGGACACTTGGTCCCAGCACTGCTCTTCAGCATCCATTATCATTGATTTCATAGCACCCATTTACTATCTCCTTAACTTACTCTTATAATATAGCACCAAGAAGTCTTATTGTCAAGAAAAAAGTTGGGTTTTTATTTTATTTTCTAATATATTCCAGTCACATTGTGAATCAAAAAATAATTCAAAATTATGTCTAATAGAAGGCATCCAATTTTGTAATATTTCATTTCTAAGTTCATTTATGTTACAGTCACGCATTTTACTACATGCCGAAGACATTTGATCATAGTCTACAATTTTATCATACCCAAAAAGATTTTCAAATGTATGATATCCTTTTTCACGTAGCCTTGCATGCATTTCGGGTGTACCGATTATAAAAAATGGATGACCCATTATAATTGCTTTGAAAGTTTTTTCAGTTAAGAATACACTGTCATGGTGGCTTTCTGTTATAAAACTTACTAAACTGTCACGATAGTAAGACAGTATGCTATCACTATAACTTATAGGCACATGATTGATGTCTAAATCGTCTAACTTCATTGGAGTTAGATGTTGTACGATATCATCTAATTCAGCATCAGGTAACCAAGACTTGCATTGATTTCTTAGAATCATGTCATGATCTGAATCACATTTGTATCCTTTCAAATTAGGTAAATGATAACTTACATGTCCTTGACTTTGCACACCACTTGTACTCATTGCATATTTCCAAGCAATCCTGTGTGCTTTTAAATTACGATTTAAACTTATAAACTTTTTACTAGATGACTGAATATCTATTTGTCTTTGATCCATACTGATCATATCACACAGTGTATCCAACCAACGAAAGTGTTGTCTGGTTAAACTTTCCCAAAATTCAACACTAAAATATCGTATTCCATTTATACAACTGTTGTTAATTTCATGATTGCTAGTCAATACAATAACTTTTTCTGGTCGAATATTCTCAGACTGACATCCGGTTGTGTAACGTTCAGGCCAGGCTACACTTTCTAACAAATCACAACACAACAAATATACATTTGGATCAGAATTTATTCTATCTTTTATTGTTGATGGCAGTAGACTTAAATTATTAAACACAGGAGTTTGTTGCCAATACAGTATTAATTTTAAATCTTGATTAGGTAACAAATCGATCCACTGTTTACTGTACACTTGATGAATTGGAAAGTTCTCAAAATGTCCATAACAAAATTGAATGTCATTATTAGTACCGTTGCCGTCGAAATTAATAAAAGTTAACCCGTCATATGGAAGATCACTTGTTGTGCAACTAATATATCTTACGGTCATTTAGTATAGAAACCAGATATCTGAAGAGTGTATTTGTCTTTAAGACCACAGTTGCCACTTAAATGTAAATGATTACTATCCCATAAGTAACCTTGTCCTGCATGCCAATGATCACTACACTGCCATTCTTTATTATGGTCTTGATAGTGTATTAAGTGTCCAGGTTGCCAATCTTCCAAATAAATGTTAGCACGTACTTTTAAACGATTGTCATCTGGATATTGTGATTTAAATTTAAAGAAAGTGTCACGGTGTAGGGTAACAGTATTACCTGGCGGCTGTAATATTGCACTGATGGTCTTTACATCCATATCAAGCAATTCACCTAAACGTACATAGTCTACA
>Ga0208791_1000553_pt1 | contig 16305 bp, 29 predicted proteins | sample 11_taG_FD_184084 | JGI IMG/M metagenome (GOLD analysis project Ga0208791, IMG submission 184084) | Marine viral communities from the Subarctic Pacific Ocean - 11_ETSP_OMZ_AT15265 metaG (SPAdes) (version 2) | ecosystem: Environmental > Aquatic > Marine > Oceanic | place: Pacific Ocean | collected...
GTCCTCCAATGGACGACGCACGGAGTCTCCGCGAGCAGCGGGACGAACTCGCGGGCAAGATGAACGACATCCTGCTCCGCAACGACAGCATCGACGACGTTGAGTCGATCGAACTTCTCGAAAAGGGTGAGGCTCGCCTCGCCGAAATGGACACGCAGATTCGTGGTGCCGAGGCACGCGAAAAGATGTCCGCCATCGTCAAGAAGCCGTCTTTCGGTTTCACGCCTGGTGCGGGCACCGCTCCTCGCGAAGATCGCCGGTATCGGTTCGAGATGAACGGCACCGAGATCAAGATCACTGGTGGCAACCCTGACGTTCGAGCCAACCCGCTTGGTGGTGGCTCGGATGGTTCTGATGCCACGTTTACGTCTGTCGATGGCAATGGCGATCCGATCACGGGTGCAAGCATTCCGGTCGATCTTCTTGCGCAGATGATCCGGAAGTTGCCGAAGTTGGCTGTTCTGCGGCAGCAACTCACTGTTCGTACCTACAGCAACGATGTCGAACTCCAGCGCGTCAACGCGAGGATTTCCCTCGAAGGTGATGCGTTCACTGCCGAATCCGGCGCGTACAACGAGAAGATTGGTTCCTTCGAGCGTGTGCGTGTTCGTAACTTCAAGAGTTCCGCACGCAGCAACGTCACCGAGGAATTCCTTCGTGACGCTCGCGGCAACGCGGTCCAGGAAATGCTGCTTCAGCACGCTGAAGAACATGGGCTGTATTTCGACAACGCCTACGCGACCGGCATCGGAGACGATGATGGTCCGGAGCCGGTGTTCCTGACTCCGGAAGCGTGGGCAACGGCGCAGTCCGCTTATGCCAACGCCGCCGCAACGCCGACCGCAATCTTCACTGGCGCTGCCTCAACTGCTCAAAAGGCTGAACTTGACATCACTGTTCTTGATGGCAGCAACGATGCGGCAGCCGCAAAGATGGTGACCCAGGCCCTCACCACTCTTCGATACGAGAAGATCCCTGCCCAGTATTGGGGCGGTCTCAAGTGGATCATGGGTCAGGACACGTTTGCGGCAATTGCGAACCTTGTGGACGGTCAGAGTCGACCGCTCTACCAGCCGTTCCTTACTTCGACCGTCGCCGAAAGCAACTACATCGGAACGCTTCTTGGTCTTCCGGTTGCAGTCAGCAACAACCTTCCGGGCAAGTTGGACGGGAACGTGGCTGCAATGCTCATGCACACCGAAGATTACGGCATCTTCGATCGTGTTGGATTCTCACAACTCGTCGACCCCTACACCGACAGCGCAAACGGCGAGGTTCGATACCTCACCCGGATGCGTTCGGACGGTCGATGGCTTCGCCCTTACGCGGCGGGTCAGTTGGTCTGGTCGGAATCCTGATTGGTCATCTTTCTCCTTCTCCGCCTCCCCTGCCTTCGGGCAGGGGGGGTCGGGGAGGCTGGGGTCTAAATGGCGCACACGCTCTCCAATCTGGGAACGCACCAGTTCCAACTCTCCGAGTTCAAGGATCACATCCGCCTGGAGATCACGGATGACGACCCCGCTGCGCAGCGATCTTTGGATGCAGCAGTCTTCGCAGTTGAGAAGTGGACCGGGCGTCTCATGCGGTCGGGGACGGTCACCCAGGAGTCGGGCTACTACCGACCGCCGTTCCGTGCTGAGGTCGGGTCGCCGACGAACATCGGGACTATTACGGAAGTCGATGCTGCGGCGGAAACGACCACCGACGTGACTTCCAAGTTCTATCTGATGACCAGTGCAGGCTGGTGGTACGCAGCAGTGCGTCCCGACAAGTCCTGCGAATACCGCAAGTATTACCGCTGGGAATACGCGGTCAACACGCCCGACATCGAGCAGGATCTCAAGTTGTGCGTCTTTGGCCTGGGCGCAAACTTCTACGAGAACCGCGAACAGGTCCAACAGAACATCAACCTTTCCAAGTTGCCGATCGGCTACCGATCCCTGCTGGACAACTTCCGGGATGGTGCAATGTGAATAGTGGCGGCGCACGACATCGGATCACCGTGACGTGCAGCGCGCCTGACGCCGGCAGCGTTGGTCAGTCCGACTACATCGGCGGCACGGACACCACTATCACCCGGTGGGGCCAGGTCAGGAGCATCAAGGGGAAACTCGACGACCAGGGCATGCAGCAGATGGAAGGCCGCCGGTTTTTCCAGATCAAGATGCGGTATGACTCGGGTATCGACTACGGCTGCCGCCTGACCTACAAGGGTCGGGAACTGGCGATCGAGCGGATCGAGGACGTACGCGAAGTCGAGCATGAACTGGTGATTTACGCTTTCGAGGTGGACCTGTAATGCGATACAGCGTTGACGAAAAGCAGATCCAGCGTGACCTTCAGAACCTTATCGACAAGGGCGGTCTCAACAAGAAGTACGCGAGACTTGCGGCTCAGTCGGCTGCGGATGTTGTTGATACAGAAGCACGCAAGGGCTACAAAACGGCCCACTATCGAGTTGGCAGCAGTAAGACTCACCTTTTAGGAAACTTCCTCACTCCCGCAGGTAAGCCGGTTTATAGCCCTCGACCTCAATGGAGGAAGTGGGCTTCCAAGCGAGGAAGCATCAAGTTCGACCGCAAGAAGCAACAGAAAACACAATTCTGGTTCCGGTCGATGATCAAGCGAATCAACAACGGGCGAGGAAACCCTTCGACCCTTTCCCATTTGATCGAGGACGGCGCAAAGCATTTCCGAACAGGTCGACAAAACTTTGCCCACAAGATTCGCAGGGAAGCGTTTTCACGAAAGCGAAGAGAAGCAATTCGAGTGCTTGAAAAAGGCATTGAACTAGCGTTCCAGAACGCAACGACTGCGACCAAGATGGGCCTGGTCAACTTTCGAAAGACCGCGCAGAAATGAGTATTCCAGCGACAGCGCACGATTTTCTGGTTGATGCCGTTGACGCTCCGGTGTCCCCGTTTGTTCGGAATCACGCGGCAGGATTTCCAGCCGTCATCTACACGTTCGAGGGCGACGACTTCCTGAACCCGATCCCGGCGGTGACCAGCCCCAGGCTTGTGCGTTACAACGCAATGGTTCTGTCTCGTACGTTGGAAGAAGCCGAGTTGATCGGCCAGTCGATCGTCGTAGCAGCAAGAGCAGTCGAGTGTCCGATGCGTGTGACCTCGGTGGGCCGAGACTACGAACCCGCCTATGACGGAGAGCGTCAGGGCATCTACATTCACACGACCTCTTTGGAGTTCTTCGCATAATGGCATTTCTTCTCGGCAACAAACTACAGGGCGTTTTTGTTTCTGGTGCAGACTCCACCGTCACAACAACCTTTGCAATCACGGGGTTCAGTCACAGCGGTGGCGATCGACCAGAGATTGACATCACCACCGGGGCGTCAACCAGGCGACAGGTTCTTCCTGGGCTCGCAAGCCCTGAAGAGATGACGCTTTCAATCAAATATGACATCCAGGCTGCTGGAGACGATGCCGAAACTAATCCAGCAGTTGATGTTGGTGTGGATCTCCGTGCAGCGCTAGAAGAATGCGCCAGCGGAACCCTGCTTATTAAATTAAATCCAAGCACGGATTGCGACACTGCAAGAATTTATCTCAACAACGGAAGCGATGTGACTGCAAATGTTGACGCCGTGTCTTGGAACTTCTCGACCGAACTGGATGGGATCATGGAAGGCGAAGTCACCTTCCGGGTGCGTCACTGATGTTTGAACCTAAGAAGGAAAAGCACACTGTTCGAGGCGAGGAAATCACCATCCGTGAGTTGGAGGCGGATGTCCTTGCCAACCTGGACGAAGCAATGTCGGCAGCGGTCGCCGCTTCGCTTGTGCCGGAAAGAACGCAGGCCGAGGTCGCCCAGTGGCCCGCCCAGGTCGTCACTGAGATCTTCGGATTGGTGGCAACGCTGAACGGGTGGAACGTCGAGGGAAAAGATTAGAGCCGATCGACATGCTGATCCACCGGGTCGCATCCCAGATCGGCATGATGGCTCGGCAGGTTCGAACAGAGATGAGCAGCAGCGAGTTGTTGGACTGGGCTGAGTACTTTCGCCGTGAGGCGGGCGAGCAGACCGAAGAAGAGATCGCGGCAGCGATACGAGGTGCATTCAAATGGCAAACGTAGGCAATCTCTTCGTAAACGTCAGCGGGAACACCAAGGGTCTTACCAAAGCGTTGGGGACCGCAAAGTCCGAACTGACAAAATTTGACAAGCAGGTTGGAAGGCCCAAGGGCGATTTCATGCGTCGAGCAAGGGGCAGGTTTAACAGTCAGTTAAATCAGCGTGCTTCGTTCGAGCAAGAGGTAACCAACATGAAGGCGCTGGGAGTTCCTCGTAACCCTGGGAATGTTGAGAAGATCCGTGCCAGAATGGGAAAGAAAGAAGCCGCCGCTAGAGGGCAATATCGCCAAGCCCAACGCCAGCAAACTATTGCTGGCATGGGGGCGTCAAGTCGGGCCATGATGTCGGCGTCTTTTGCGGCAATCGGAATCACAATTTCCGCAGTTGTTGCTGCTTTCAACATTGCCAGGAAACAAGCGCAATCCGCAGAAAACGCAGTTGACGCCTACAAATACGCCGGGCCAATGGGAGCAAGAATTGCTGAAGAAGAAGTTAAGAAAGAAATGGGAGCGTTAGCGGCAGCGCAAGACCCAAGAGTAAGCCAAAGGTTTTTAGACAAAGCGAAACAACAGAGATACGAACAAGAAACAGCCATTCAATCCGGCTCGATGGATATGAACATGAACTGGAACGAAATTTCCAGTGAGTTCGGTCGATCATTTGCCGCGGCAATGGGCGATCTTGGAGTGACTGGGTTTTTGGGGGGTCAAGGGCCAAGCCGAAACACCGGCCCAGTATCAACTACAGGGAACACGGGCGGACCATGACCTGCACACCAACAATTACTGTTCGTAAAAGTTCCAACACCACGACTACTGGCGGGCTGTTTCAGCCAAGCACCGCAACGGTCACTTTGGTCGTCGACTATTGCGGAGAGTGTACTGGCGAAGACGAAGCACCGCCGGACACGCCGTTCCAGGTTCTTGAGGATGTGAATGGAACGTATTGGGACATTTTGATGGGTCGCCCACTGGCAGAAATTGACCCATCAACTGGCAATCGAACAGCGTGGCTTCAGGCGTACAGTGCGGACATGACGTACCAAGAAGTTTCTGATATCAACTCAGGAACAAAAGATTACGCCTACTACTACGTCAAGAATTTCACTTGTCAGCAGGTTGCGGACGGTCATCCTGGGCTGTGGGAAATCATCATCAATGTCGCAATGCTGAAAACTGACAGCGGCGAACAATACCCACACTGTTCGGTCGATATTCAAACGTCTACGAGGATGGCAAGTGCGTGGAGGTTAGGGCCTGGAGAAGGTAATGACATCTTCAAGGTTCCGACTACAAACACCACTACGACTGGCCCGATGATGGGGTCGCTTGATGCGTCGGGTGGATTTTGGAAACCTGAAAACTGGCGGGGACAAGTTTCAACTTACCAAGATGTCAACGGGTTTGATATTGACATAAACGGTAACCCCATGTCTGTAGCAATTGAGCAGATCAGATATACGATCTCATTCGTTGTTCGACGCCCGTATATTGGATTTCTTAGTGATACTTCCATCTCGACAGTAGAAACAAACACGACGTGGGACGAATGGGTTTCGAACGCTTCTTGCTATGTGAACAAGCGGAACGACTCAATCTTGTTCGGTTACAGGCCAGGCGAACTTCTCTGTGAATCAATCAATGTGACTCCTATTGATGAGCAGTTCAGCAAGGCATCGATCACGTTGACTTGGGATGAATGGGGACATTTCGATCAGCAAATCTGGTCGCCTGGCGGCGGGCAATTAGGTGGGCTTTCCGATCAGTCTTACAGTACCTCAGGAACCAAAGATAGATTCATTAGGACTGCTCTGGCAGTTTTTTGGACTACTTCGTATCAAGAGGCATTTCGAGTCGCAGGGATGTCAGGGCTCATGCCAATGGCGGTCTACTCAATTGCCGACGCAGCAATTTCAGGGTCAGAATGCTATTACCCATACACCCCAGGCGAAGGCGAAGGAGGAGGTGGTTGACCTATGTTCACGGGAATTTGGTACGGCCCCATCATGTGCAAAGTCGAGTCTTCAACCAGGGTTTACCCTGGTGGTGTTCCTGAAGACCCGCCAGAAGATCACGGAAAATGGGTCTATTCCCTGAAAGCAATGGAATGGGGAGATGAGTACGCATTCCCTGTTGGCGAACAGACTGATCCAGGATTTGAGACCGAAACTGCATTGAACATTTGGGAACTCGGCAACGACACTTCTACCCAATACGGGATTTCAGTAGGAAGCCTTCCGGGCACCTTTGAATTAAAGCCGGTTCCTGATGGAGCCTACGTCATGGCTTGGACATCGACGGCAAAGCCTGACACACAAGAATTCAATCTCGTGGTTTTCCAGTATCCGAATCAGTTCGACGGAACTTGCACTGACGAGGAAACGCCGTAATGACGTTGACTCGCAAATGCTGCTGCACACCTGAATGCTCGGGCGAGAACTGGTCTTGCGAAGAAGATCTTGTGGCAGTCGTTGTCACACTGAAGCATGTAATCCAAGCCGAACGGAATATGAAATGGCTTGTGGAGATGTGCTGTAACGACCTCGACGGATGCGAACCCAGACCTGGCTGGCAGTTCCTCCATAACTCGCCGTTAGATCTCGAAATCATTTACGAGACCCGATTCACTGCGTACATGGTTCCACCGTCTGCCGACAGTACCAACCCGTACAACCTTGGAGAATGGACCGTTTCGCAGACATGCGATCCCTTCTACATGGAAAATCCAACGCTGGGAGGAACCGGACCTCGCATTCGCGGCTCTTGGGAATGTGACGCGCAGGCTACAGGGGCTTTCCCCTGCTCTGGAGATTGCGACGGTCAGGGATCCAGAGAGACGAGGCTGAAGACAGACATTGTTTTCGAATATGACAGCCCGGCAAACGCAGTGCCGCCCTCAGACATCATCGGAATGAAGAAAAGGCTTTACCTTCCACGAGAGTGGTCTTTTGAGGAAGATTGCTGCACGAATAGTTCTGGTCGGGCTTGTTTGGAAAATTGCCTGGTCGATATCTTGGTCAAGCCTGGCAATGTTTCGTTTTCCATGCTGAGTAACGGAACCCATCCGACTCTTGGTAGTTACGGATTTGCTGCAACGTCTTACCCGCTGGAAGGCGATTCGCCGGACTGCGACGTTTCTGGGACAGCGGACATTGACGAAGTGTTTGCTGCTCCAACAGCAAACCCAGTCTTTACCACCAAGGCTCGAAAGACCTACAAGATGGAAGGCGAGAATGTCTGCGACCCTCCTCTTGGTTCATCTGAAGAACTGGCTTTTGTAGAAACTGGCGTTGTCGAAGCCTGGGAAAACTTCAACACAGTTTCTTTCGCAAACGCTCCGTTTACGAGCGACACAATTGCAAGCGGCAAATTGTTTCCGATGTCAACGGTGAACCGAGGATTTCAGATCTCCGGAGACAACAGCGGTCAGATCAACATCGGACAGACTCTCTTCTATCAAACGACCGACTTATATCCTCCAATTATTGACTGCTCGTATCCCGAAGGTTGCTGGCCGCATAACACCAACGCTAATTTCGGTACGGTTGATCCTTGCCTTCAATTCACAACGGCAGTCAACAACCAGGTAGTTGGCGGCAGTAGGCAGTTTGGGTATGACGTTTTCTTTGCGACTTCAAACAACAATTCTTGCCTGCCTTGTGACCCACAGGTAATTGCGGTCTACAACAAAGACGAGGCGTTCGACAAGCCCAAGGTCGCGATTGAGACAGAATTGACAATCGAAAGCATTACCCCCGTCGACTCAGGAGCCTGCTGATGAGAAAAATTGAACCATCGCCCCCCCCTCCCATGCGGGGCCTGGGGGACATGATCGAGAAGGTCACCGAGAAGACAGGCGTGAAATGGGTCGTCGACAAGGTGGCCGAGAAGACGGGAAAGGATTGCGGATGTGGCAAGAGGCGTGATAAACTGAACCAGGCAGTACCATTCGGGGGCAAATCGTGAGTTGCAATCCAACCAGAATCCTGTTGTCGAACAGCGGCACCACCACCATGCAGGTGACGGTCAGCCCGACGCCTGATCCGCAGGTGTCGGTCACGTTCCAGGTGGACGAACTCGGCATTGACGAGACCGAAACCACGGTTGCCGGCGTCGCGACGTTCTCCATTGATTCGGTCATCGCCATCAACAACTCGATCTGGGACGCCACCATCCAGGTGGGGGCCAACATGCGGGCCGCAGCGTCCGCTCAGGCGGTCGAGACCAACGGGAACACCACGGTCGGGGTCAATGTTTCGGGCAGCGAGGTGACGTACTGCGCCCCCACCGGAGGCGGCACGGGGACCGGGACAGTCACCAGTGTGCTTGCCACCACCCCGATCTCCTCGGACGGCGACAACGTGACCCCAAGGATTTCGCTGGACGACAGCGGAGTCTCTGCCGACACCTACAGCAACGCCAATATCACCGTCAACGCCAAGGGCCTGATCGAATTTGCCGAGGACGGAACTGCTGGCGGAGGAGTGACTCAAGTCACTGCTACCTCGCCGATCTCAAGCAGCCAGGGAACGGCTCCGGTCATTTCTCTGGCGGTGAACGGCATCACGTCAAGTTTTCTGCAAAGCAATTCGGTCACAACCGCAAAGATCCAGAACGATGCGGTCACCGCCGACAAACTGGACGACGTGCTGACGACTTCTGCGGGTGCCTACACGAACGCCGACATCACGGTGGACGCCCAGGGCAGGCTTACTTCCGCATCAAGTGGGACTGCTGGCGGTGTTACATCTCTTGTGGCTGGCGACAGAATCAACGTGTCAGGGTCGACGGGTGCCGTCACAATCAGTCACAAGGTCAAGTCTGGAACAGGAACCAATACCAATTACCCTGGCTCGATCGAGGTCGATGCGTTCGGTCACGTTGTTGGTACTGGAGCGTCCGTGCCGCCAGCACAAGCCGCCAACAACCTGAGCGACTTAGCAAACAAGGACACGGCGATCACCAACCTTGGTGGTACTACTGTTGGGTCGGCGGTCTTCAAGGCGACAGACGCAGCCGCTGGGCGGACTGCTCTCGGGCTTGAAAACGCGCTGACCGATTCGTATACCGGGCAGATCGAGACGGCAGCAGACAAGACCTACACGATTGATCCAGGTGTCGTAGTGGGCAGGACCATCACCTCGTTCTACGCTCGAAGCGGTGCGGGAACTTGCACGGCGACACTGAAAAACGACACCGCCACAGTGGGCGTGATCTCCGTCACGACCAGCAGCACGACGGCGCTGCTTGGTAACACGAGCGTGCCCGCCGACGACCCGATCACGCTGGTGATCTCGTCGAATTCGTCTGCCACCGACGTGGTGTTTGCCGTGGAGTTCACGCAATGAGCCCGCGATGGTTGTTCTTCCCAACAGCAGCAGGCGAAACGGTACTCGACACCTACACCCAGTCGGGCGGGATGACGTGGCGATCGAATAACCGCTGGTGGAACGTGATTAATACTGGGACCTGGACCTCTACGAACACCGCGAGCGGAACCTATCTGGTGAACGATGGCGGTTCCTACATTCGAGACGGATGGATTCGGTTCGGCCCGATGACTGGGAACGTACCGTCCAACGCTCAAATACGCATCTCGTTCACGCCGTCAAACACGACTCGCACTGCGACGTGGAACTCTGGCGGTCTCGGTGGCGACGAGCGGTTCGACTGGGACGGGACAAATCCGACCGTTGCGGAGATGGAAGAAGGCGGAACATACGGTTGGAACAACACCGACACGCTGACGATTCAACTATTCACCCCGTGAGGAAATCATGAACACCATTCACCAATTCGCATCGATCACTAAGAACCTGAGCGGCACGAGCGCGAGTCTTAACGACCTCGCGTACCTGTACAAGGAATCCGCACCACGTACGGCACTTGACGAGGCGCACATCGACCTGCTGATCGCCCAGGCTCAAGGGATGATTCAGGCCGCTGAAGCGCTGAAGGCGATCGCGTACGACCCGACGCCGGAAGAGCCGATCGAACCTTGACCCCCCCCTCCCCTTCTGGATGCAGACGTGAACGATTTCATCATGGTCGTCGCCCAATCGCTCGTTCCTATTGCGATCGTGTACGTCGGCTCCAAACTCGAAAGGGTCTCCCGTGCGATTGATCGCCTCGACTACCGCGTTGCTGTTCTTGAGCGCCTGCTCGGTGAAGGGCTTCCCTCAAATGGACGACGGTTTCCACACGCCGGGACAATTGAGGTCCGCAGCGGCGATCGCCAAAGCCCAGAGCCAGGCCTTGGAGGAGATCGCGGACCAGCAGCAGGGGATGATCCAGAACGCCCTGTCGGTGGCTGAGGGGGTCGCGGGCTCCCTCGGGGCTCCTGCCGTCCTCACGGGCCTCCTGGGAGCCGCTGGAGGCTTCTTGGTCCCGACGCCTGCCCAGAGGAAGCGAGTCGCCCAGGCGAAGCGTGAGGGTGAGGTCGAGGGGCTCGCCGGCAAGGCTCGATTCGATTCAAGTCAGGCCGAGGCATAGGGGTCCGACCAGAGTGAATAGAAAACCCCGCCGGTGAAAGCGGGGTTTGGGCCTAACCCTGGCCTGTTCCTGCGGGGCATATCGCAAGGCGATTCGGATTGAAGGGATCCTCATCCCGAAGGATGCCGCAAGAACCGAGAGCAGCATAACAACAACCCCGCCGGTGAGGGCGGGGTTGTCGGACGGATCCGAGCGAAAGGGGACTCGGGCGTCTCGCTGGTTCACATTGCTCCGTTCCATTCGCGGAACGGCGGGGGTTTCGGTTTCAAGAGTCCAGCATCAAGGAGTCGGTGACACTCCCGGCAACAAGGGTAGCAGTTCTTCTGGTCCATTGCTAGATCTGGTCGCTTGACGACCGGCTCCAGGTGGTGGACCGTCTCCGAGAGCCTGCCGCAGGATCGGCACTTCGGCTCGTTCCTCAGCATCATGTCCCGGATCGCTCGCCATCGGCGGGTGCCTCTGGGGTCTCTTCCTGATCCGAAGACATCTCTGAATCTTGGCATGGCTTCACCGTAGGCTGAAAGTCGAACGTGGGGTAGAAGCGCGCTCCATTCACGGCTTCCCAATCGGGTGATCCTGGTCGGTAGTCTCTCAAAACGGCACCTTCCAATCGGCATACGGCATGACGGTGATGTCGCAAGTGCCGGCGTCACCGTACTCGTCGGGGTCGAAGTCCTGGCGTTGCACCACGATTCCACGGATCAGTGAGTCGTCGAGGATGAACCGCTCGCGGACGATGAGATCGAGCAGGGGCTTCACCGGACCGTCGATGTCCCTCTTCCGTTTGTCCGGCCACCTGATGATGATCCGCACGAACAGTTCCTTATCTTCCATCGGCTCGCAAGCCGCGTGGATGAATTCAGCCGCATCCTTCTCCCACTTGCGGAACTTCGGTGACTTGATCAGTCGACCGCGTCCTTTCATGCACAGCGGCATGAGTCGATGGTTCACTGTCGGCGGCAACGGGATCTGTTGTAGTCGAACGTAATTCATACCAGGAAATACCTCGTGTTTCGGGTGTTGCCGTCTCGACGGACGGCGTTTTTAGAGACCAGCGTTCTCATCGCTCTCTGGAATCGACTTCCCTTCATGTCGACGCCTTCCATGATTTGGTTCTTCTCGAATCCGGTGAACTGATCTGCTTCGAGCGTTGTCGGGATCGGAGTGTTCATCTTGATCCACTGGAGGATCGCGTCCGCATCATCGCCCTGCGGGTTCATCGGTCGAACAGCGCCGACGTGATCGGTTCCGTGATACTGCGCGTCCTCGTACCAAAGTCCCATGCGAGACACGATCTCATCGAACCGTCCGGTTCCCTCCAGGACACGCACAGTGTCCGGGTTCGCCGCTTCGCTTATCTCCTCGCCATCACGAGCCTTCCGCAGCGTAAGGATCACGTCAACGTTCTGGAGGAACGCACTGGCTCCGCGAGCCTGACCGCCGGCCTTGCCGGTGTGGTGGAGCATGAGCAGGCCGCAGTTCCCCTCGGTGGCGATGCGCTCCATCTCCATCATCGCTCCCAGCACTTCCATGTTGTCGTTCTCACTCGCCAACGCCAGGAACCGGGTGATCGGGTCGATCACCACCATGTCGATCATCTGCGCTTTGACGATCTCGATGACTGAATCGACCCAGTACTTCCGGTCGTCGGGACGCACAGGAGCGATCCCGGTGTGCCGGCGATCGTAGAGGTGGAACCAATCAAAATCAGACTGTGGTTCCCGTTCCGAGTTGAAGGTCGCTCGGCACACCTCGTCGTCCTGAAGTTCAGAGAAGAAGGCATTCCACGCGAACGGGTTCTCCTCCGAGAAGTACAGAATGCGCGCCGCCTTCACCAACCGATCAGGCAGCACGAAGTGAGAATGGAAGTTCTCGTTAAAGTGCGCCTTCCCGATTCTGCGGATCCAGTCGCGAATGAGCGTCGACTTCCCTGCCTTCGGGGCACCGCTGAGCAGCGAGGTGTGGCCTCGCCAGCAGATACCTGGAAGTATCGACTCAGGTGGCGTGGGATCGTCGCGAGCCGCTTCCGTTCCGGTCACCGGCACCGGGAACGTGAAGCGCGTCTCGGTGACGCCTCGTGAGTTCTTCACGTCTTCCAGCGGCATCAGACCGACCAATCCATGCGGGCAAGAATAAAGTTCTTGTGGAACTCCAGCAGCCGAAGCATTGCATCCAGTTCCATTTCGCCAGTGTTTTCGTACCAACTAATCGTACGCCGGAGACAAATTTCAAACTCTTCGACACTGATGAATTGGGGTTCTTCATCTTCGCCTTCGCCCAACTCGTAGCCCATGCAGACCCGGAACATATATTCCGCGAGTTGATACCAATCAGTGTGGTCGCTCGCGGCATTCGCAAAGTCATGAAGTCGGGAGCAGGTGTAATCCTCGCACCACATCTTGTTCGCGTAATCGAACATGAAGAAGCCGGTAGCAATTTTTTCCAGCGAGAGAGTCGTATTGAGATTCATGTCTAACCTTTCTTTGGCCCGAAGCCCAGCAAGGCTTCGCGTTCGTTCTGAGTCATGATGCCCAGCGGCACCAATTCGTCACACACGTCGAGCAGGATGATCTGCTCGATCGCGTACTTCTTCAGGAAGTCCCCGAATTCCTTTTTCTCTTCCGGGGTGGGGTCACGATCGTCTTCATCTTCTTCCATGGTTCAAGGAATTCCTTTCTGGCTTGGTTGCCCTGTTCGCCCGCCAGCGTGCGGTAGAACTGGTGGAGATCCTTCATCGATTGCCAGCGTAACGAAGCGACCGCGTAGGTGCCACTACCGACTCCGGTCGCTCGCAGAATGTCGTCCCGTCCCTGGAACGTGGTCTGAGCCTTACCGACGATCACCGCGAAACAATCGGCACGTTCATCAGCGGTAGACTCGGTGAAGTACGCGGGGAGGCTGTACAACTTCTTCGACGGGAGTCGGGTCACGTAAGAGCAATTCCCGTCGACGGCCCGCCACCAGTACGGTGGCAGACCGAAGACGGGGCTCGTCTCTCGAATGATCCGATCGACTATCGCGATGCTCACAGCGCCCTCCAAACTTGGGCAGCACGCCCAGACCTGGTGGGGCGGCGATCTCCGGTCGCCTCGACCAGGCCGTCCTTGACCAGACCACGCCGGCACGCGCTCAGAGACTGGTGGGACATGCCGGTGAGCATCTCCAACTCATCATCGGTGGAGTCCCTTGTTTTGAGGAGCGACAGCACCTTCCACTTCATCTCAGTGAGGTGAGGCTTCACTGAATTATGAGCCTCGTTCGAGGTTTTCCTCGACTGGTTGAACAGTTCCATGTCTGCCCTTTCAGAATGGAATGTCGGGAACGATGTTCTTCACGTTGAAGAATTTTCCGCACTTGCTCGTCGTCATCTTCGCCCTAAAACGGCTTCCGGGTTGAAGCCCCCTAGCCTCGACTTTCGCCTGGTCCCAAGCAGATACCCACTTCGTTTCCGAACCCACTTCAACCTGGAGAGAAATTCGGGTTCCCTTGTCCTCGACAGCGATGACTCTGAAATCGTGGACATCACCCCTGCCATTCGATGGTCGAGCGTGCGGTTGAGTACCCCCCGGCGTCTCTGGTTTCTCGTTCTGAGATGAGTACCCACCTGAATTCTCGGCGGCAGGCCCTGCGACTCTGTCAATCATCTGGACGAACCCCTGGAGGGTGGATTGGAACTCGTCGTCGGGAACGCGATAGTTCCCAGACTCCAGCATTGACTTCATGATCGCGAGGGCGGTGATTCTTGCATCTTTACTCATTCAAATCGCTCACTTTCTGGCCATTTTTGGCCTTGGTCCGATAATCTGTTCGGGTTTTGTTCGGGTCCGATAATATCGGCGGACCTAATAGAAGACCTCGAGGTCGTTGATAGCATCGGGTCCGATAACGGCGCGGGCGCGCTATATCGGATTGACGACTCCGGAATCGTCATCATCGAAGGCGCTCGGCTGGCGATACGTCGACAATCGGACGCGACATCGATTCATGCGGATCTGCCTCGATCGAGAATGCGACGACCGAACCGTCGCCGGTCATAATCTCGGCGAGCATCGGACGCAACGGACATCGATCGACCTGGTAACCGGCGGCGCGGGCAAGCCGGAGGCGTGCCGCTAGGGATCTCCGGCATGCGGACCGGGTCCCGGGGTATTCGAGCGCGCGAAGCGCCGGAGAATCGATTCTCGGGCGGATCGTAATTCGGAAAACGTGGAGCATTCGGGATCCAAAAGAAAACGGACCCGCGCTCTGGAGAGCAACGGGTCCGCAAGGGATTCGGGATGGTACGCGTTAGGTCATTGCGGGAACGTCAAACGGCGGTAGCGCTCCGCGATGGCTTGAATCCTACGGAACGCGCGTTCGTTTCGATTGACCTTCCATCGGCAATATGCGCCACCAGGACCGCTTCCATTCGCTTTTGCCGCTTCGCGATATGTTCGGACATGAGCGAGCATCTCGGCACGAGCAATCGTAATCGCTTCGCGAAGTGATCCGCGTTCGTCCATCCATGCCACAGCGATGAAATCACGCGCTAGTCGATTGACATCGGATCGGCTCGCGAGTTCCTCGGGGTAGGTGGTTTGGTCTTTCATGCCGCCTCCACAGTGATTCGGATCGTACGCTTGCCATACTCGTCGACGAGTCTCCGGACATACTCGGATGCCTCAAAAGCCGGAACACGAATCGATCCGGACTGGCCATTCGTGGTTGACCACGTAATCCTCTTGTGAGTCATCGACAGTACTCCTGATGCGGTACGACGTTGAAATCGGTGCAAGCGAAAACCGAAGACCGGCGCGGATTCGATGGCTCGCCACTTCCGCGATATGCGATTGTGCCGTCTTCGAGCCATTCCTCCGCTTCGGCTTCGTCGTCCGGAAAGACATCCCACGCAACTTCATCGATTGCGGCTTCGTACGCTTCGTGCCATCCGCGCTCGCCTTCGTTCATGGTAATGACCGCACCTATGACGCCATAGGGGCCGACGACCAAAAAGCAGAATCCATCAGGCCACTCGACCCAAACATTTTCGGTCGTTTTTTCGATTCCCGATTCGGTATATGTGACTTTCATGCCGACACCAGCCAACTGTCGCTGCCGACGCCGATCACGAAGTGATTGTCGGACATTGCCTCATGGATTGCCACTTCGATGTCGTACGGGTCATTCGCATCGCGGGAATCGTCGGCACGAAGTTCGGCCAGCGCGTCCTTCACTTCGTCGAAGTCGCATTCGAGCGTTTCCAGGTCATATTCGCACCAGTCACAGCAAATCCCGACCACGTCAAGTTCGATGGATTCGTGGTGCTCGTCGTAATATTCGTGCAACGCTTCGAACGCTTCACGAGAGAACGCATCGGCGCGACCGCATTCCTTGAAGACTCGGCTTAGGTGCCATCCATTGTCGATTGTCTGTACTAGGGGCATGTGATTCCTTCCGTTGGTGATGCCGATCCAGCGTGAACCGGCCTGCTGCAATCATCGGTCGAATCCGCATCGATGTCCAACCTTCTATAAACGATTCGTTCAATTGTGGATGGCATGTGGACAATGTCGGACAATGGCGAGATGCCATCGACCTATCGCGGATAGCGGAGTCCGCGATCCGCAACTACTAACAACGGACCTCGAGGTGTTTGTTAGGTTCGCGCGTCCGATAACGCTAATGGCATCCGATTGTCAATAAGACCCCCCGTTATCGGACCCTGGGGCGAAAATCCCGGATGC
>Ga0208791_1000554_pt1 | contig 16284 bp, 18 predicted proteins | sample 11_taG_FD_184084 | JGI IMG/M metagenome (GOLD analysis project Ga0208791, IMG submission 184084) | Marine viral communities from the Subarctic Pacific Ocean - 11_ETSP_OMZ_AT15265 metaG (SPAdes) (version 2) | ecosystem: Environmental > Aquatic > Marine > Oceanic | place: Pacific Ocean | collected...
CATGTCTACAGCATGACCTGTGATGTGTCTTGAGTTAAGGGTAGTTGACTTACCCTCTTTGAGTAACTGCCTTTGACGATCAATATGACGTATACCTTCGATGACTGTGAAGTCTACCTCAGTAATCTCTATTGCCTTCTTAACTACAGCTTGCATATCAGGGTGAACACCTGACAAGTTCTGTAAGCTACGTGTTCCTAGTTTATATCCCATTGTCAGTGTTCCTTATGGTTGGGTAGGCCAAGTTATGCTATAAGGAAACCCTGACTGTGCTGTAACGTCACGCAAGGATTGCCTATATGTAGCCCATGCTGTTTTATCTACTGGTGCATCAGGTAGCTGCGTCCAGTCGCACTCCTGTAGTAATTCGTCTCTTTGGTATCTTATGTTGCTCTCTGCTCTGTCTTCAGGCTTATTAACTATAGACCACCTTCTAAACCATGCATCAGAGCTATCTTGATAGAAGTCACCTTCTTCTAAGTATTGCACGTTCTTATCAATAGAAGGCTTAGTATCTTTGCTGTAGCTATACACATTATATGAAGCTAGAAGCTCACTAGAGATAACTTCTGGAAAAGAAACATTAGAGTTATCTTCCCGTAGCCTTTGCACAGAATACTCACTAGCTACATTATCTGTTACTTTTAAGTACATTTTATTTCCTCTAACTCGTTCCTAATTCATTTAATGTGTCAGCATTAAAGTCACATATCCAAGCCTTAGTAAAATCAGGTTTAAAGACTATAGATCCTAATGTACCCGCATTAGCTGGATCACGACTAGCTACTGCTGATAGTGTACTGAGATCATAAGCGGTAGACATACTTTTTTCGTATATAGTTCGTCTGTTAGTATACCAAAGTCTAGTTCCATCATCATTTAAAGCTATACCAGAAGGGGTGCTATCGTCACCAGAAGCATCAAAGGTAGCTGTGTGACTTGCGCTGCTGAGATCAAAACCAGTAGATAGTGTCCAGCTTTCTATTGTATCTGCGGAAGCACCACAGGTAAAAAGTTTAGTTCCATCAGAGGAGAAAAATGCATCTCTATTACCAGTAGAATAAGTAGAGGTGCTTAAAGTTTGAGTGGCACTTCCAAAGGTAGATACATCCCAAGATGTAGAAAGACTGTGCTTGCTGATTAAATCATGCTCTATCCTGAAGATAGTATTACCATCTGAGGATATTAAAAAAGCCATCATTCCGGGGGTTAGATCTGCAAACTCTCCGCTTACATAACTGTGTGTACTTATATCCCAAGCGGTACTGCAGGTATAAGTATATGTCCAACCTGTCTCAGGACCAGTTCTACCCCTAGCATTAACTAACCAAAACTTAGTTCCGTCAGGTTTCCAAGTAATACCTCTTGGCCCCCAATCAACTTCAGTAGCATCCATTTCCTGATCTTCTGTCCAATCAGCTAAAGCTATTGGCAGGTCTGGCTCAGCAGAGGCAGGATTATTTAGCAATTTCCGTGACAGTAGCATTAAGAGCCATCTCCGACTAAAGCCCCATATAAAGTTCCACCAGTTAAGGCTTTCCAAAGCACTATAACAGTGTATCCACTTGTAGCTAAGGTTGGAGCAGAACCACCATTATTTACCCAAGTCATGGTAGGCCAAGTGACAGTATAGCCAGCGCCATCATCAATCATAAGCGTCATAGATTGACCCCCCAAAAAACTCTCAGTGTAAGTTGTGTTTCCACTTAGCGTGTGTGTGCGAATAGTACCTTCTTGCGGCTCTAAGACATCACTTGTGCCACTTAATGCAGTAACATTTTCAGTAACTTCTTTGTTAAGTTTTAAACCAGTATTAACAGTTACATTACTGTCAGTAACCTCTAGTCTTTCTGTGCCACCTGTAACAACTCTCCACTGGTTAGCGTTGTGGAATTGCATATATGTATCAGTATCACCATAATGATAAAGTATACCGTTAAGATATATGTCATCTGATGTCAGATAAGTGTTTTGATTGTAAACTCCTAAAGTACCATTTACACGTAAACCTTGAGCCATGTAAAAGTTTGGCCTGTCGGTAGACATGTGGAACCAAGAGGAATTAGAAGAGCCAAAAGTTGCATAGCCTGATGCGGAAGTAATAGTAATACCATTTGTAGCAGTGCTTAACTTTTCTCCCCCACCCACAACAACACGCCAACTATCTCCTGCATCAAACTGCATATATGTATCAGTGTCACCATCATGTATGATCTGATCACCAACAACTATATCATTTGAAAATGTAATGGTGCTTGATGTACTATCGTCAGCATCACTGCGCAGAAAGCTACTTGCTTCAATACCGTCAACTGTATCCGCATCTAAACCACTACCTGAGCCGTCATTGGTTGAGGCCCATACATCATTTAGATTATATTTAAGAGTACCACCAGATACATAGTTGACTGCATTTGAACCCGACCAATTAAAACCTGTGTCTTGATCTGATGTTCCTGTTAAACTTACATCAGTAAGACTTGTATTATTTGGCAGTCTTAGCTCATTACCAACTTGAACAATATCTAGTGTTAGTGTTCCTGTGGAACTATCACTAACATCACTACGCAAGAATTGGCTGGCCTCTATCCCGTCAACAGTATCAGCATCTAGCCCACTGCCAGATCCATCATTTGAACTATTCCAGACTTCTGCCCAAGCTGTCCAAGTACCATTGTAATAATGACGAACATACTTTTCGTTAGTGTTATATCTAGAGTAACGCTGCTCAGTTTGCAGTCCATTGCCTTGATCGCCAGTAATAACTTCAAGAATACCTGCAAGATTTACGGGGTAATTAGAGCCACTTGTAGCGTCTGCGTTTGAATCTTGAGAATAGTAACCCGTAGTTCTATAGTTATTTAAATCTTGTGATCCAGCAATCTCAGAGCCTGACTTAAATATGTCGGTAAGCCTAGCATTATCAAGGGTTCCAGCATTAATGTTAGAAGCGTTTTGATAGTAAGATCCACTCTGCCCATCTAATAAATCAGCATCTAAGCCACTACCAGAACCATCTACTGTTTTAATAGCTGTAAGTATTTCTGCTGCTGTTTGGTCCGCTGTAGCGCCACTCTCAATGCCATCTAGCTTGCTGCCATCCGCTGAAACATCTCTGCCATCAAAGGTGCTGTTGGTGGTAATAGCACCAGTCATAGCACCACCAGATTTAGGCAGTGCATTATCTGCGGTTGTACCCTGTGCCGCTGTAGCATAATCAGAGCTATCAAAAGCTTTTACTTGAGCAAGGTTTGTTACCTCACTGTCCATTAAAGCGCCAGCGGCAGTAACATTAGTAGTGTCAGTTACATCTGCACTAGCTTCAATACCGTCTAGCTTTGTCTTATCAGACGATGACATAAGCCCATTATCAGAGGTAGTCGCTACATCGTCTAAAGCAACTGTACCTGTTGCATCTGGTAGTGTAATTGTACGGTCAGCAGTAGGATCAACAACATATAAGGTTGTTTCAAAATCATCTGCTGTTGAGCCTTCAAACTTAATGTTTTGATCCGAAGCCAGATAAATTCGCTGAGCAAACCTTACATAATCGTCAGTACCCTCTACTAATTTAATAAACTCTACACCACCTGCAACTAATCTAATCTCATCAGAGCCGAAATCAATGTAAGTATTAGTGTCATCCCTATGAACAATGCTGTCGGCAACTTGTATTTTATAAGTAGTTAAAGTATCAAGTGCGGGGTTGTATGTTAATCCACCATCATCTTGTGTTGGCGTCATTTGAACATTGCCAGATCCATCAGTGTCACTAAACAATATGTTATAAGTAACATTATCATCAGCACTTTCAGAGACTTCTATTGAAGCAGCAGCAACATTCGTTAAATTACTACCGTCTCCACTAAAAGCTTGACCTGCTGCAAACGTAATTGCGCCCGTCATAGTGCCGCCAGAACGTGCTAGTGCAGCATCCGCTGTAGAACCCTGTGCCGCCGTAGCGTAATCACTACTATCAAAAGCCTTAACCTGAGCAAGATTAGTGACTTCACTATCCATCAATGCGCCAGCAGCCGTAACGTTTGTTGCGTCAGTTACATCTGCACTAGCTTCTATACCGTCAAGTTTTGTGCCATCTGTGGCTACATCTCTTCCGTCTACTGTTCCTGATACTGTTATGTTACCAGATACATCTATGCTTGGGGTGTCAGTAAAAAGCTGCGCTCTAGTTATCTTCTTAGTTTCAGTAGCAGAGGTGTCTACAATAGCTAAAGCATCGTCATCCGCTGCATTCACCCCCGTAAGGGCATTTAATTCTGAGATCTTTTGATCAGCCATTTATTATTTCCTTACAGACTTAGCGGGGGAGCAACAATGCTCTCGCTTACTATTTCATCAGCTTCTTTATCTACTATAGAACCGTCTACTATCTTTTGACGGGATGGGTTTATGCTTGTGACATTACCTAACCACAGAAGTGTTCCTCCTGCCCTGCTGACACTCTCTAACATTGCCTCTCTAGGAACTGTGCCAAAGCGTATGATTTCCCCATTGCTGTCGTATACTATCCAGTTAGCTTCCATCATCTGTAGTAACCTTCTGTAGTCAACTCAAAGTACCTAAACCCATGTTGCATTTGATGTGCTGCCTGATTGCTATCTCCCCCACTGTACCAGTGAAGATAAGCCTCTATGGTAAATACGTCACTCGCTTGAACATCTGTAACAAAGAACTGTCTTGATGTTGGCCCCATTCCTTGACCACTTGAGAAGGGGAAACCACCACCAAAGAACATGAAACCTATGTCGTGACCTACATTCTGTAGCTCTGTTGTAGTGGCACTTCTTGTTCTAGTAAGCCTTAGAGAATAGCTGCTTCTAGCTAATTGAGCAACACTGGCGTTGTATCCAGAAGCACCTGTGTCAGCTATGAAAGAGGTAAATGCAGCAATATACCTAGTGGTAAATACTAAGCTCTCAGGGACATCTGTAGCTGATACAGTATAGCTCTCACTACCTAGTTGCTTCCAACCAGCACCAGTAGGGTATGTCCCATTATCTATAGCATCTCTAGCTGTCTGGTAAGTGGTGTCAGGTGCGGGACTAGAGCCTGAGAAACCACTGCTATAAGCTGTACCGTCAGTACTTCTAGTTTTAAACGACACAGCCCCAGCAGCAATCTTAGGTGTCGTTACAGCAGACGTATCTATATCATCAGTTGCAGCCCTGAGTGTAGTTGCACTAGCTGACCCTACAGCACCAGATTGATTGCCACTATAGTCTTCAGCCTTAATCCAGTAGTACTTAGTGACAGCATTGCCTAGCTTACTGTGAGTGAAGTCATCTGTAAGGCTAGTGAAGTCAGGAGTAACACTTCCGTAATTAGGGGCCACATTAGTATCTGTTACCCATATCCTGATAAACCGTAAGTCACTGTCAGTTGGGTTAGTCCAATCAAGTCTTATCGACTGAAAGCCACCTGTAGCTGTAAAGCTAGTAGGATCACTAGGGGCTGTAGTGTCTTGAGGTGCAGCTATACTACCAGAAGCAAAGGCTGACCTAACACCTAAGAAGCTAAATGCTCTTACTCTATAGTTGTAAGTGACACCACTGATAGCTGGGAATAGGGTAAACTCTTTACCAGTAAGTATAGAGGAGTTATACTCTGTGTCTGTACTCTTCTTCCACTGGAACTCATATTGGTCTACAAGAGCATCTGTAGTTACCGACCAAGTGAATACTATTGTGGGTACAGCAGTACCGTCAGCGTTTAGAATTGCACTTGTAGTGGGTGTGTCTAGGGTGGGTGTCTGTACGTCGAAAGCCGTAGGTAACGTAGAGTCATTACTTGTTATAGCAGTCTCTTCGGCATTCCAGTCAAAAGCAGCTTGAGAGGTTTCCTGTAGGGTAAGCCTTACTCGTAAATCCCCAGCCTCTTGATTAGATGAGAACGACCAGCCTATAACTTCAAACTCTTTAGCGCTAAAGCCATAACGAGCGTTAGTGAAGGATATTATGTCACCTACTTCTATATTAAAAGCATTTAAACCAAAGTCAGCACTTAAGGTCATTTGCTCACGACCACGGTACAGTGTTAATTTAGCTAGTCGTTGAGCAGTGGCTGAACTTGTAGTGAAAGGTAAGTTTAAATCTAGTAGGGCTTCTTCACCGTTATCTTGAGTTTTAAATGTACTACTCGTTACTTCTGGGTAGTCTGCTGCAATATAATCCTGCTCTGCATCCGTAAAAGTACCACGAACAGTGTTAAAGTTATCTCGCATGTTTGTACGAGTCTCTAAGTTTATTGGACCTCTTAAATCATCAAGTGTAAGTGTCTTTACGGGAGACGTATAAGCACCAGCTTTTAATCTCCAATATCCAGATCCCCAGAATAGTGTACCAGCGCAAGCTGTGACCATTTCCCCTAAGACATTACCTATTGGGGAGGCAGCGCTGACAGTTCCGTTAAGAGTGTATCTCTTCTCTGTACCACCAGCATCTAGGGTGACGTTTTCATCACACTCATTAGCCGCCGCTGTAAAAGAAGTTTCATCTATGGCACTGTCATCTAGTCCATAGGAAGATGTTATAAAGTCACGAATACATAGGGCGGCATTATTACTGTAGGCTGTGGTGGTAGTTCTAGGGTCGTAGACCTTCTTACCCTGAATTTTAGCAGTTATAAGAGGTAGGCCACTAGAGAATACATCTTGGTCAAACTCATATCTGACATAAAGGTAAGCTATTCCTAAACCCTTAAAAGTGCTGTCTACACTTGTTTCAGATACTAAGTCACTGTCTGCTGTAGTCTGTGATCCGTCATACTTCTTAATTCGTATCTTTGACTTGTAGTCTACAGTCTCAGTACCATCAGTAGCTGTAGTTACAAAGTTCCCACTAAAAGTAGCAACCTTATCGTTTATGTAAATATCGCCTATGCTGTTTACTTCATGTCCAGCCAATACGATTATTTGATGTAGATAAAGTTGAGGGAACCCAGCATTACCAGAAGTCTCATAAAAGGTTATGACACCACCCTTACGAATTTCTCCATAGACAAAATCCTGTGGTGCAGCAGCCTCTTTAATATTTACTTGTTGACTATAAGAAGGTACTGGGGGTTTAGGCATTAGGGCATTTAAGGCCCAAGAGGTAACAGCAGTTATGGCTACAAACCCAGTTACATAAGCCAGACCAAGGGCCGCAGCACCTGATAAACCAGCAACAAAAGTCGGCGCAACAGCACTTAATATATATCCACCAACAGTTACTGGATCTCTAGGAACCCTATCCCAGTCATTCCAGTTATTAACTGTATAATCGCCTAGCTTATATTTACTCATGTATCTTTAACCCAAGCCTGATCAACAAACTCTAATGATAAAGGGTGTAGACCCTCTTTTGACAGGAACACAGCTTTAGTACCAGTGGAAATACCAAAAGCTACTCCTGTTATCCATCGCTGAGATTCTTTTGTAGTAACTAGAGCGCCTAAAGGTGGTATGTAATCTATAGGACTTAGCCTCTTATCTATTTCATTTGGTAGTTGTCTTATCTTAAATCCAAACTCTTTCTCTAGTTCAGTTCTCTTAACGTAAGATCCTTGATTGTCGTATCTACCAATCCAATCATCAGCCCAACCAGATCCGTACATAGCTTTAAATGCATTGTTAGTAAAGGTGAGGCAGTCATGTTGACCCCAACTAAAGGGCATGTCTCTGACAGAGCGAATGTAATTATTTAAACTATCTCTAATACTCAAAACCCACTAACCCCAGAGGCAATAGACTTAACAGCAGCAGGGGAAACTTCTTTATTCCAAACAATCTCCCTGTCCTGTAGCTTAGTTACATACGAGAAAAAGTTATCTCCTGCATGTCTAGCTATGTGGTTCTCTTGTGTATACCTGCGGTTACTAGCTCTCTCTAGCCTCACTAGCTTACTTTCTACAACAAGCTGTATAGCGCTAGTTTCACCGCTGTCTTCTATGGTCATAGTATTTATAAGACCACTAAAGACTTCCACTGGTGTAGACGTATCTGTAGTACCAAAGTAAACCTTACACTCTCTTCTTTGATATGGCTCTGTAAGAGCTAAAGAGATAATACTAGAGGAAATACCTGAAAGAGTTAAGGTTATATTCTTAGCTGATAAATCATTAACCTCTTCCATACCACTAATATTAAGAAGACTGCCAGAACCTGTATAGGTATTAGAGTCTATGGTTTTATCACCATACCCAGTCCAAAGCCTTATAGGGCCACTGTCAAAGTCTAATTCAATAGCATAATAAGGGTGTACATCTGTCTGCCCAAGGGCTGTGAGTAAAGCTGCTGGTACAGTACGTGTCATACTACCTCCACTGCTCCAAAGGATATTCCATAGAAGCTGGCTTCGTTAATACTAAAAGATTGTTCATTACCAGTAAGCCTAAAAACACCCTTAGTGTTTTCTACAGTCACTGCTGCTGCATTTGCTATACTTGTTCTAACATCAGGCCAAACATCAACGGTAGCTTCTCCAGATGCATTAGTGTCAGTATCAGTTAAGACCTTAAACAGTTGCCTAGAACTACCTGTACCAATGTGCATGTAGTCACCAGCTTTCAGGTAACCTGTCTGGCTTGCAGGGGCGCTATCAATATCTATTGTGTTTCCAGAAGACACTGCTCCATTTACCAGTATAGTATCTGCATTCCTAGCTGAACCTCTGGGTGTTACAGCATTAGGGTCTCCTAAGTAGAAAGTCCCTAATTGACCCTTAAGGGAAATAAGCCAAGCTATCCACTCTTCAGCTAAGTCTCTACGAATACTTGGTAGAGTAACATCAGCTTGCCATGACTGCCCAGCATAAGCATGAACTTGCGTAGAGAAAGTAAAAGGTGATCTTGATACAGCTACAGAATTGATAGCCATAAGATCTATCTGCGCTATGCCAATACTTGTAGGCAACGACAGGGGGTAACTAATAGCCATTACGAGAATGCCCTTCCATATGATCCACCACGCCTCTTAGCATCTACTACAGCAGCTTTAGCGTTATCAGCTATTTGTGGCATAAGCTGTTTAATCTCTGACCTCACTGTCTGTTGTACGCCTGTAGAGACGTTGATGGTTTGGTTCACTGTTACTGTGTCGCCACCTACTGACTGACCCTTAGTGTGGTCTACTACAGTCTCTCTAGGGTGCAGCATAGCCATAAAGCCACCCTTACCATCTAAGCCACCTGATCTTGGGCCTGAGCCTGTGTATCCACCACCGTCAAATATTCTAGGGGCTTTAGGTGGGGCTACAGAACCTGCAGTGCCAGCAGCAGAAGTGGGGGAAAAGAAACCCATAATACCAGATTTAAGAGATTGAACCATCTGTTCAACGACCATGATGCGATACAACTCTTTAATAATATCAGCAGCCATAGCTCTGAAGGCATCCTTAGCTGACATAGTACCATCTACCATATTTATAAACAGGTCACCAAAGGCTCCAGAGACACTATCAGCTATAGCTACTTGTTGCTTCTGTGCTTCAGTTAGTTCTCTGGTGAGGTCTATAGTTTCTTTTATTGTTTTATTGGACTTGTCTGTGTCATATATAGATTTACCTGCATTAGGGCCAGTACCGAATGTTGGATCTTTGTCAGATTTTGTTCCTCTTGCACCGTACTTCCTAAGAGCTTGTCCAGCAGGAGACTCTTCTATAGCTTTAACTTGCAGATTCTGAAGATGTAACCTAATACTTTCTTGCTCGTTAAGGTCTTTTAACGCTTGCTTTTGATCAACTAAGTAACCAAGAGCAGCCCTTAAACGAGCAGCCTGAGTCTCGTTTAAATCAGCTTGTTTTATATAAAGGTCTAATTTTTTCCGTTCGAGTCTCTCTTGTATATATGTTTCGTCTTTATAAGCTGTTCTTAAGAACACTTCATGCTTTAATAAATCGCCTTGATCAAGCATAGAGTTACGGCGCTTATCAACAAGGTCATTTATCTTTTGCTCTGCGTCTAGTCCTTTTTGCCTCTCGTTCATAGAGGCTTGCATAATCTTGAGGAAGGTTATCTCAGCCTTATTTCTATCTTCTGCTCTTTTCTTAAGGATCTTAAGCATAGCTGCTTCGCCAGCGGCATACGTCTTAGCATCTTTAGCTGCTTGTTTTTTAGCCTCTTCTGCGTCTTTAGTGACTTGTGTTGTGTCGTTTTCAATATCCAATCTTTTTTGAAGAAGGTCTATTGTTGATTCTATAGCAGTCTTAGTGCTGTTGAAAACATCATTAGTTTTTGACACGTTTGCAAAAACATCATCGTACAAATCAACCAAGACTCTTTGAGCCGATTCAAAATCACCACTCAACAAAGCTCTGTCATATTCAGACAAGCGTTTCCCTAAAACCTCAGATGAAACACCTAAAGCTTCTTGAACATTCTGTCCTGATAATCCCTTTTCAAACCTTTCTGAAATGCCTTTTTGTTTTCCAAATGGGTCCATAAGAGGGGCGAGTATACCCATCCCTTGTGGGCCTTTAGACAAGCCCAACATAAATCTTTGAAAGGTGTTAAGCTCTCCCGCCGAATCACTTATACTTGAACCCAAACTTCTAAACTGTTTCGTTTGTTCTAATAAATTATCTTGTAATTTTAAATCAAGAAATGTTTTATAGGCTTCAGAGACAAGACCCATATTATCTGCCGTTGAGTCGAGTACTTCATCGATTTCTGTAAAACTATCTAAGAGATCACTAGAGACATCCGATAAATCATCCATGACATCAGAAAGATCTCTCATATCTTTTGAGGCATTATATGAATTATAAGCCATAGCTGCAATAGCAGAACCAATAGCAATGACAGCACCTAATACAGCACCTGTCGGTCCAAAGACACCCGCAAACTGTGAACCCTGTTGAGCAAAAGCTGTAAAGAAGCTAGTGCCAGACTGTATCTGAACAAAGAAATCCTGAAGCTGATAACCACCTTGTTGAATACGCATATTCATAGTGTTTAGTTTTTTACCAGCACCAGCAGCGTAGGCCCCATACTGATTGGTCGCATTAGCAGCAGTTTTTGTAGCTTTAGTATTTCTTGTTAAAGCAGCAGTATTCTTGTCAACTTCTAGGCTAAGGGTTCTCTCAGCTTGTATAAGTTTCTTAAGGGTAGGGACAGCCTTCTGACTACTGATATTGGCATAGTCTTGCAACTTTCTCTTTATCTCTATAGTCTTTTGTTTGACTATCTCATGCTCTTTGCCCAACACTTTCTCAGTAGCTACAAGCGCCTTGATTTCTTTCTCAAGACGTTTAGCCTCTTGGGTAGCCTTAATGACAGACTTGTCCTCAACAGAGAGGATGAGTTTTAAGACTTCATTTTCCATTCATAACCCTTATAAAGATAGTGTCCAAACGCTTTAGTGCTGATACTTCCCAAGCTTCTAATGGTGTTTGTGTCACTTCTTTCCATGCCTTTATTTGTTCGTATGTTATCGGGTTAGGGCCTGAGAAACCCATAGATCTGCTGTTGCTTAATAAAATAAAGGCAGACCAGATGTGAGACAACAACGTAGGAAATTCGGGTCCATCTAGTTGTTTAAGTCTTTTTCCAGTCTGCCTTTCCACTTGTTCTAGGTGTTCACGTTCTGATGTGCCGTTCTGATCAGTCTTGCTTAATTCGAACTGGTGTTCAGCATAAGCTTCTATTTGACTGATCAGGTCTTCGTAAAATCCAGCGAGTTAGCCAATGCCTCCTCTATCTGACCTCTCATCCAGAACACTTCCTCATAAAGCTCTTTAGCTTTAGCTACAGTGAAATCTGGGCTGTCACCATCAAAAGTTAAGTTCCAAGACTTAGTAGCTTTAGCTATCAAGTCGATGTTAGACTTCTCCATCTCTTCCGCTGTGACTTCAATCTTGCCTTTGTTGTCTTGAGCCTTCTTCAAACGGATATTTGTTTGCTCATGTAATGCTGCTTTGTACTCTTTAGAGTGTGCGGCATAAAGGGTGATTGACATGGGGGTTCCATCATCATTTAAGAGAGGCTCTTCAGAGAATGGATGCAGTAGTTCTACATCTACAGTATTTGTGGTCGGGATTAAATCTTTTAAATCCATATCGAGTTTCCTTTCGGGTAAAAAGTTGTCGGGTCGGGTAAAAGGGGAAGCATCAGACCCGACACCAATGCTTCCCCGCCCTAGCTAGGGTACTTTATGCAGAGCGAGTAATAACTAAGTTACTTGCATCTGCTGTGTTGTAGAGTGCTACGAATGACAGAGAGATAACACGGCTAGTTGGGCCATCTACACCTACATCTGCGCTATTAATCTTGGCTCGTGGGAATGCGAACTTCATGGTGTTACTACCATCACCCACAGTTACCTCAAGCTCAGTTTCAGTTTCATTCAAGAAGCGGTTAATTAAAGCTGCATCCTCAAAGTAAGCTGAGATAGTACCTTCGATCTCTGCACGACCAACTTCTAACTGTGGCGCACTATCACTGCCAATTACGAAGGTAGGTGCGAATGAGTTAGTTAGAGTGAAGTCCATACCAGTTACAATAGCTGATGTAGAGGGTGTACCATCAACGTCACCGATAGCCAATGTACCTGAGTAGGCATCGAATGGAGCAGCACCTGATGCAGCGTCCTGTGTCTTCTCAGTAGCACCAATAGTCATGTCCTTACCAACCATACCGTAGGTAGCTGTTACCATCTGATTAGGGGCAAGAGAGATACCCATAGTAGAAACTGTCATACCTGTGAACAAACGAGCTTGGTCGATGTCAGCGGCATAGTCTTCGATAGAGAAGAATTTAGGTGTTGTACCAACCTTAAGGACGTTAGTTGACCAAGTGGACAACATAGCTGATTCTAGGAATGCATCGTAGTCAGCATCACGTAAGTCAGCAACAATGTCACCAGCAGCTTGACGGTTACCATGACGGTCAACACGGGGCATACGGTCAGCTTGAATGTCAGTACCAGCTACACGATCTTTAGTTAGATTCAAAGAGTGTGTGCTGAAGGGTAAGTTTGTGAAGTTACCAGCAGGAGTCGTGCCAAATGTGCTTTCCACAATGAACGATAGGCTGGAACGAGAACCTTGTGCGAAGGCCATAATGTATTCTCCTAATTATTATAACAGTACCATCCGATATTAACCGGAACGTAGTACCAAGGCGCATCCAACAAACCTTGTTGTCTTTCAGCATAGTCGATGGATACAGTGATTGTTTCATCCCCAGAGTAGGAGATTTTAGTAGTTGCTTCAAAAGCCTCAATAATAGTATTAGCAAGACTATCAGCAGTGGCGGGGCCATTACCTTCTGGGGCATAGGCGGTCACACCAAAGATACCTTCATATCTCTGTTGTGGGTTTAAACCTCTTACAGCAGGTCTACGAGATGTCGGAATGTAAAATGTACGAAGAAAACTTGTACCTGTTGTCGGACTAAAAGAGACATTTTCAAAAGCGATACCTGATGGAAGACCAGAGGTGTTGGCTAATTTGTTTTCTAGTGCAGCACGTATGTCATTGTGTATACTAGCCATACTTTCTCCTTATCTGTGCGAACACTTTATAAGCATTGTCGAACACAAGTCCTTGCTCATTACCCTTTAGAGGAACTGTTAGAGAGCCTTCCTCGACAGCACTCGCATGTGGAGAATCATTCCTAAGAGTTATGGTTTTAATATCTGCATTCTCATCTGCAAGAATAGCGGATATATCTGATTCAAGGTTCCTAAGACCGGCATCCCTATCTTCTGCCCCGCCTGTAGGAGTACCTCCAGCGTAATCATCTGATTGTACTCTACGACCTCTACTTGAGGTATTGTTAGCCTTAAATGAAAAGGATCTCACGTAAGCACCACTCCAAACAGGGACATTAATAGTACCTAGACCGACAGCATCTCTTGCCATATTGTCGAGCCTTTCCTCAAGACCTCTTCTCATACCTTTTCTAGCAGCATCACTGACAATTTTATCAAGGCCTGACTTAAAAGTACTCTGGGCCATTACTCTCTCACATCACACAAGAAACAAATCTTGACCCCATTAGAAAATATAGTAACAACAGAAATAACATTAACTGTGTCACCGTTACCAATAATCTGATCTTCGTCATCGGGTTCTACTGCCAATCCTAAAGCTGGGACTACGCATTTACGGGTGCCTCTACGGATCTCATCTACATTAGCTATGATACCTTGATCGTAGTTGTAGAAGTAACCCTCAAAGCTGTAGTCAGTTGTAGCTGAACCTGTCACTGAACCTGTAGTAGGATCGTAGGTTCCTGCTGTAGTCTTCTTGCGTAGAGTAAGCGGCTCACCAAACTCCTCTACCATCTTGAGTAGGTTATAACCTCTTGAGAATGCCATTACCTACCCCTTAACTATAATCGTAGTCATCACCACTGTAACTTGGTGGGTTCTTGAATCTATCCCTACGGAAGGATGGTGCAATCCGGTCTGTATCTTGTCTTACATTATCCACAGTAGCGATACTAATACCACCAGCTTTAATACCTAATACAGCGCCAGTCTTCTTACCTTGATGCTCTAGTGTCTCAGCTAGGCTAGTGTAGTGGTCTTGTAAGTCGCTGTAGTCAGCACTGAGTGCGCCTGACAGGTTCTGTGTAACCCTACGAGAGTATTGTGCAGCTATGCTTCTAGCGCACCATGCAGCGGCGTAATACACATTGTCACTTGTTTGATTAAGAGCAAAGGTGACTTCTTCGTTCTGGACTTGTTGATCGTTAGTGTCAGTGTCACCTACAAGTAAACGAACAGAGTTTATTCTCTCTGCCAGAGTACTCGTACCTAAGTTCATTGCATCATACGACCAAGCCATAATTAATTAGTCTCCATGTGACCATAATTTCTACGCCAGCTACGAATAAGCCCACGCTGTTTATCAACTATCTTAGACTTCTTACACTTCTTCTTTTGGAACTCAGCGTCAGATCTAGTCTTAGAGTTTACTTTCTCGTTGATACTGTCCACAAGACCATGCAATCCAGCTACGTCTAGTTGCTCTAATCCATCACCAACTCTAAGTTCTACTTCAAACTCTGAGTTATGATGAATGAAACCTTGTGTATACAAGATCAGTGCCTTCTCTTCAGTTACACCAATCTCTTTCCATTTAAACTCCTCACCCTTCTTTAGTTGTCTACCCCAAGATTGAAATGGGTGCTTAACAAAGACTGGGCGGTCTATTTGAAATGGCATATTCTCTTGTCGGATCATTGTACTACCTTTTGTCGGGGAAGGGTGGCAGGGGCCATTACTACAGCCCCCACCAATATAAATCTTAAGCTACAGCAGCAGCGAAGAGGTAACCCAAGTCAGCGCCTACGACTTTCATATCGTAAGACATTTTAACTTGGATCATCTCAGCGATTTGCTGACGCTTCAGAGCATCATCTGAGAACGACTCAACAGTAATACCTAAGTTGTTCACACCTTCGAGGTTATTCCAAGCGAAGGTCAAACCAGCGGCTGGTGACATAAGACCAGCATTGTTTGGTGTGTGAGCCAATAGAGCATTCTTACCACCGATAAACGCATTGCTTTCTGCAACACCTTCTACTGATGAGTTCTTGACAGCTTCCATGACGTAGAAGTTCTCTACCTCAAAGATTTCAGCCAACTTAGCATCTGTGATCAACGCAGTGTTAGTTACAGTTGCGCCACCGTTCAAACGAGCCAGAATGTCTGGGTGATTGATCAGCTTGTCACGTACTTCTTTACCAACAACCATTGTGTTTGGCTTGAAGCCACCAGAAGCCAACTGTACTGCACGACGAGCAGCAGTTACATCTTGGATTGGTGTTGAGTTGGTGTAGTCTGACCACTGATCAGTACCTGACAATGTGTTGTCTGTTCCCCAAACTCCAGTTGAGAAGAAGTTGGTTGCAAACTGCTCTTCACGATGGATCATCAGACGCATCGCCAAGGTTTCAGCACCAGCAGAACGAATGTCCAATGCAGCATCTTCGTTAGCCAAAGTTTGCTCGTCGAAGTCCATACCTAGACCGTATACATCAGCGAAGTAGCTGCTTGTAGACAAAGTCATACCGATACGGTTTACTTCTGTACGTGGGGCCAGTTTTGCTACATCACCAGTACGGTTCATATTCGCACGGTCATAGATGTAGTATTTGTCAGATTGTTTTGAAACACCGACAGTTGGGAAAACCTTATCAGCGATAAAGTTCTCTTGTGATTGTGCATAAGCCAGCGTGAGGTTAGTCAGCGGCTGATCTACATGCACTGCGGATGGAGTCAGCAAGGGCATTATTTATTCCTTTCTATGCTGGATTAAGCTACGACGTTACCGCCTTG
>Ga0208791_1000557_pt1 | contig 16216 bp, 11 predicted proteins | sample 11_taG_FD_184084 | JGI IMG/M metagenome (GOLD analysis project Ga0208791, IMG submission 184084) | Marine viral communities from the Subarctic Pacific Ocean - 11_ETSP_OMZ_AT15265 metaG (SPAdes) (version 2) | ecosystem: Environmental > Aquatic > Marine > Oceanic | place: Pacific Ocean | collected...
GATGAAGTTGCAATAACCTTACTACCTCTAAATCTTACTAGACAATATTGTGTTACCGACCCTCTTGGAGAAATTTCTTCAATAGGACTACTAACATTTTCTATTATACCTCGTAATAAAGTATCTGGTCTGAATATCTCTAATTGGACATTCTGCCCTTCTTTATTTCTAAGTGCCTGATAGATTAATTCACCTTGACCATTAACTCTAAGTGCTTTCCTAAATGGTCGTTCTACCTGATCTGATATGTTTATAGGCATATCTACAACTAAGTCATTGACTAACTGGAAACCTCGTACAGCAAACGATAACATCTCTGGTGTTTGTGATGTATCACTGGTAGTTATTGTTAATTTAACTGACATCCATCTACCTTGTACTAACTCTAAAACTTCTTCATCTCCACCTGATCCAGAAGCTACAGTGATTTGATTCTCCCAAGTAGGAGATACAGCACTGTTTATATCAGCAGGAATAGTTGTTGTCGCTAACGATACAGTACCAGAACTTACACCATTCGTGTTTAGCTTTGCTCCAACCCATTGTTTCTTTTCAGAAGTATAAAAATCTGCAAGTGAAGAAATAATATAACCTGTACTCACATAAGTATCTGTTTCTTTAAATACCCCTACACCATCAACAACAGCAATAAACTTAGGTACTGTTGTACCTGTAAGGGTAATACCTGTCATCTTTGCATCACTGTCTGATGAATGCGTAATAGATATATCTCTAGCTATACCAGCAGTAGGTAAGTAATATCTCCATAAATTTGTTTCTGTTGCTGATTCGTGTATTCCCATATACACACTATCTCTAGTAACAAACATACTATGTGGACTTTGGTCAACACCATTATCCCATTGTTTGACTAACTGTCTGTTTGTTAATACATATAGGTTATCTGCAACTGTTAAGTCTGCTGTAAAAAATCTACCTGTGTTAGATTGAAAACCTTTTGTACCAATAAATACTAAACCCTCTGATGCAGCTAAAGAGTGTATCTCCTCAAATGATATTTGTGTCTGTCCTTTGAGTGACCAAGTACCACCATCAATCTTTAGAGAGTAGATGTTACCATCTGTATGTCCTGCAAGTACAACTGCACCTGCATCAATAACAGAAGTAAACTCGTGTGTTGGTTCAGTAACAATCAAAGCACTTGTTGACTGGAAGTCACCTGAAAAGTTCTTTGTAAATGGTGATGATTCCCACAAGTACTCTGCTGTGGTTGATTTACCACTAACAAATAGCCCACCTTTAGCAAACCATATACCTGTAAAGTAACCTGTAAAAGAAGAACCTAGTGATTCATCTGTCCAGGTATCTGTACTTTGTACATAGCTAAGTAGTTGTTTATTAGTACCACCATCTCCAGCTACAACAAACAAATCATTACCAAATGCAGCTATGCCGTGTATGGTATAACTGATACTTGTAGAAGTCATAGCAGTCCAAGTAACACCTTCATCAGTTGATTGGTAAACATCTGTATCATCAGTGATATACATATAACCATTAGTTGTTTGTGCTAAATAGTTATTATCAGAACTAAAGGTAAGTGTCTTTTGCTCTATGTCATTAAGTAACTTAACACTATACGAAGTATCTTCATCTGCGTGGAACACATTGATACCTTTACTATCCCAAAATCTCTGGAAGTCAGTAGGTGTACCTTCTCTTCTATGTGCTTTATCTAAACCTTCTCCACCTCTAAAGTCTGTTCGTGAATATATCTGACCAAACTCCTGTTGGAAATCCTCTGGTGTTTCTGATGTCTGTATAGCTTGTGCCTGTAGTGGAGCAGTATTTATCTGCATCTGCCTACCAGGACCTACAGCAAAGCGTAAGAATAAATCATCTAAGTTAGCTTCAAAACCTTGTGCTTGTGGTTGTGCTGTGTTACTGGGTGATGGTAATATTGCCATACGAACCTAGTAATTAATGTTCATTATCGCTACTGGCTGTGCATACAGAGAGCGTAGATTACCTCTTGCTTCATCAATCAACAATGACCTTAGTCTTAGTAATGCGTTTCTTAATCTTTCTCCTGATCCAACAGGGTAGTTTTCAGCAGCTAGTTTTTCTGTAATAAATTCTTGTGTTGAAGCATCTATGTCTGTTGCTCCCATAATGTCTGCAACTGCACCTACCATTACGATCTGATGATATGTTTCATCATCTAGTAAACAGTCTGTAGCTAAGTCCACTGTTTCATCAGTTGGTCTTACAAATCTTCTTTTAACAACAAGATGTACTGTCTTGCCTGTGCTTGTGTTATAAAACTGTACAGCTGTGTTTGTACTTGATGGTGGGAAATCTCTAAGTAACTCTATACCAGCAGATGTGTATTGGCTACCAGACGAATTTTGTACATAGGAGCTAAGTACCTCTACTGTTGATGCTGGTACTTCTGCATAAGTTGTATTAGAAGTTACATCTGTTGTTGTTACATTCCATAGCGAAGGATATAGTCTTTCTATATTATCTGATGTTGCATCAAATACAGACTTACGAGGAAATGTTGGGTTAATAAAAATATTGTTTTTATCATTGTGTGCTGCTGCTGTCGTACCAGAGTAACCTCTTGATACTGAAAGCACTCTTGTTGAAGTGTTTGCACTGGTTACAAGCATAAGCTCTAAGCCTACTTCTACGATTGCACCATTGCCTAAAAGGTTTTCTTCCTCTACGCTAAAGAGTCCATCTTCATACGAAAGGGTATTCTGCGAGTCAGTCATAGCACCATCTAACCTAGAGAATGCTGATAAATCATCAGGTTTATTTAGGTAATCTCTATAAATTCTATCTACGAGTGTGCTTACTGCTGCCATATATCTCCATATTACTAGAGGGAGAAGTATTTATCTCCCTCTAATAAATATACTATCTAACTACTTATTAAGAAGTAGATAGGTTTGTTATTTTTGCGTGGAACTGTTCTGGACCATATTCTAATCCAATTTCTCCATATACCTGGAACTTATAAGCTGATCCAGATTGAGCCAATGGCTCTACGAAGAAGTGTCCTTTTCCTGGAATATCCAAGAATACAGGCTTACAAAACGCAAGGTCAACAATAACAACATCATCAGCAGGAAGGTGTCTATCAAAAACAATTCCAACTTGACCGAAGTCAGTTTCAATTGTAGTGATATTCACTCCACCAATGTTTCTATCCCTTGGTGCAAGAGCTAATGCACTTGAATAGATTGATGATAGTTTTTGCTTTTGGAAGCTGTTAGCCATAATAACTGGCATCTCAAATGGAGCACCTGAATCTGCCATTTGTTTTAGAGCATCCTCTACCTTAGCTTGGTCTAAAGCAGCAGCAGCTGCGGCAACTTCGTTTGTAGAGATAGCTTCTAAAAGCCCTCTAGTTTTTCTTTCAGTTGTCATATCTGTGTCTGCTACATAGGTACCTTGTAAGAAAGAGAACTCAATATCTCTTGCTGCTCTCTTCATAGCCATATCTAATTGGAAAGCCAATTCATCTTGAACTGGTTGATTTCCTATAATAGATTCGCCACTAAGGTTACCTGTTGCTGCTTGTTTTGTGTAAGAAACGTTAACACCATATTGCATAATCTGTGTAACGTTTGTTACTTCACTTCTTGTTCTTTCTGCGTATGTTGGGTCTGCACCTTCTAATGCAACTGTTTGACCAGCAGCAGCGTTATCTACTGTTTGCCAAGTGAATTGCTTAGAGGTAACTGATTTTCCACCAGTCATACCACCGATAGCAGAGAGAAAAGGTGTGTCGTTTGGGGTGACATTAAATAACTCACCCACGTAATTAGGAAGATCGTATGAATCTCCCAATCCTGATACTGCACCCATTTTAAATCTCCTTTACTTATCTTTTAATAGTGCTTTTAATTTGTCGGCTTTGAGAGCAGAACTTGTTTGCCAGTCGCCATCAGATTGTGCTTGTGCTATCTGATCATCTAGTCCAACAGGTTCTACTGGAACTGATGCCTCTATAACAGTATCTAAATTTTGTTGGCTACTTACTACTCTTGCTTTTTGTACAGCTTGTGGATCAGCTTCAGTAGGGGTTTCGGAGCCCCATCCGTAGTTCTCCTGTGCAAACTGCTTAATTGCATCAGCTTGTAAGTCGCCTTTATACAAGTCTTTTAATGCTTTACCTTGCCCAGAGTCAGGGTCAAAACCTGCATCTTTAATAGCATTACCCATTTGTACAGACTTAAATTCTTTCTCTACAGCTTCAAGCTCTTTAATACGCTCACGCATTTGCTTGATAGCATTATTATCTTGTCCTTCTTCTACTGTTTCGTTCATCTCGTTTTCCATTTTTTCTCCTCTCCCAGTTTCTACTAGCTACATTATCCTGGGGTACATAATGCGATAGGCGACAAATTATAATTAAAGTACAAATGAGAATTGTCAGCCACTTCTAGCTGTACCGATACTAGGCGAATTGAAATACGCAGTTTACACGCCAGATATAAACTGGAGGTGCAATGTCAATTTGGTTCGCAGACTGTTGCTATGCGATACTATATATAGTACCACTATATGTGGGATATACAAGTATTAAAGTTCAGTTAATCCTGTAACTCTACGACCTGTTCTTGTAGCACCTGTTGTTGGTGCAAACTCTGATGCTTGTTCTTCTCTAAGTCTTTGTATTTGTTGTATTTCTTCAGGACTTTGGAATACTGCTGCTTCTGTAAATTCCTCTAATCCAAATCTCTCTTCTTCAGCAACACCTTGTTGTGCTTGTAGTTCTTGTAACTGTGGTAATTGTAATTCAGCACTTGTAAAGATTTGTCTTGCTTGTGCTTGTGTAACACCAGCTCTTTGTAATCTCTGTGCCAAATCTCCTGTAATACTAAACCCCGCTCTTGCTGCTTCTCCACCTATTTGTGCTGTAGTTATTCTACCTGCAACAATCTCTTCACCTACTGTTGGGTCTAATGCACCAACAAAGATAGCTTCAGGTGTTAAATCTAAACCAAAGTTCTCTCTATAAAAAGATTGTACTTCTGGTATGTTTTCTTGTATGCCTTGGAATGTAGCATCTACTCTCTGTGCAAATTCTCTAGCAGATACTTCGCCTTCAATAAGACCTGTGAATCTATCTGTTAGTAAATCAACTGATGTATTTCTTGGAATACCATACTCTTGTAAAGTACCTATATAACTTTCTTTTAATCCTGTGTATGTAACTTCATCAAACTTAACTGTGCCATCTGGTCTTTTATTACCAGGAAATGCTATCTCATATGCAGGACTTCTTCTAACTTCTGCAATAGCTACTTGTGGATCACCTGTTCTTGCCCACTCACTAGAAAATAATGCTAAAATATCAGGTGGCATATTAGGATATAAACTTTGTGCTAGTTCAGCATATGTTGCCATTATACATTAACTCCTGTCTGGCTTACAGAACCTTGTCCTAACGCTTGTTGTAATGCTTGTGTTGCATCTTGTGTAACCTGTGTCACATCTTGTTCTAAGCCCTTCTCTCTAAGTGTAGTTTGAGCTTTGGCAAAGTCATTAGTTTTAACCATTTCTTGCCACCAACCTTGTGTTTCATCTGCTGTCTGACCCCATACAGAAGTTGTTAAGTTTCTCCAAGGTCTTGCAATATCTTCGTATGTAAGTTCTGGGTTAGTGTAATTACTAAACGCAGCAAGTCTTGATTGTTTAAGTGAACTAATTAAAGCATCTTCATAGTCAGGGTCATCTCTTAATTTACCTGCTATCTCTGCTCTCTCGTTATCTGTTAGCTTACCAAGAGAAGGACCTAACCATCTGTTATAAAGTTCTGTTACTTCTCTTTCTCTCTCTGTAGTTCTATCTACACCTGTCAATGCAGTAGAAGATAAGTAGTTTTCTAAAGACTCATCTCTTTTGCCTTCTGCATAAGGATCAGCGAATAAAGATATTTGTTCTGTTGTATAAGTCTGTGACCAATCACCTGTAACAAATTTACTAGACATCCAATTAATTAAAGCCTCTGGTGCATTAGATACACCTGCTGCTTGTAATGAGTTAGCTACTGCAATCTGACCATCTGTTATTGTTTGTGTAGCTGTTGCTGGATCAGCATAATAAGTTCTTAACCAATCTCTTTGACTTTGATTATTTGTTTGATACCAGTTAGTTGCCTGCCATTCTGCATCACTAACTTCTCTGCCTTCTACAGCAGCTTCTGCTATCAAAGAAATCATCTCTGGGTCTGTTATCCAAGGTGCAACTTGTGCTTGTTCATTAATTGTTTCTACAAAACTTGCAAAAGGATTATCTATTAAAGAAGATAGCTGATCTGTATTACCTGTAACTATAGCAACAGAATCAAAGAACGCTTTGTTAACTTTAGCATTAGGACTAACTGCTGGAGCTTCAGGTGATACGATACCAGCTTTTACTAAATCATTATCCATAACTTCGTAAGCCATATAAATTGGATTACCCTCATAAACTTCACCATTAGCACCAGGAACTTCGTACACTAAATAGTTAGCACCATCTACATCCCATAACCAAGCCCCTTTTGGTACATTTAAAAACTCTGATTGTGCATTGTTTATCATTTGTGCAGATGATTCGCTAGACAAATTGTCAGTTGGTAAGTCAGTCGGTAAGTCAGTTGGTATTGTCGTTACAGTTGTAACAGCAGTTTCATTACTTACTTCTTCAACAACTACATCTTCTGATTTATTTTCAGTTAATTTTTTATTAACTTTAGGTTTGACAGTATTATTTACAAAATTAGTAATATACTCCATTTCTTCGTTTAGTTGTTCCGTGTAATTAACATCTCCTGGGTCTATAGTTTTGTTTTTATTTTCTACATATTGTTTTATTAAATCTGTTTCTTTTTCTATAAAAGATCGTGTATCTCTTTTTTCTTCTTCTGCTTTTGCTATAGCAATATTGTTATTAACTATGTTTCTAATAAAAGCATCTTCTTCATTCAATTGTGCAATATAATTTATTTCATCAGAAATATTAGGTGCAAGTATAAGACTATCTACAGATTCTCTTTCAAAACCAAATAAACCAATAAGTTTATTCTTTTGTGTTGTAGATATATTTTTCTTGTATGCTAATTTTGCTAAATCTAATATATTATTTACATTGTTTATTTCACTATTTGTTGCTGGTGGTAAAACATCTTTTACTTCTACTTCTTCTTTAGGTGCAAATGATGTACTAGATAAATCACCGCCACTAGGAATTGGCTCTAAACCTGATTCTTCTAGTTTTTCATTATGGGCTTTTTTATCAGCTACACCAATAGAACCAAAACTTGTTTTTACTAAACCTTTGTTATCGCCTCTACCAGGTGGTGTGTCATAAATGTAAGGACCTGCTTCAGGGGCATCAGGATTAGTTTGTCCTTGTGTTCCTCTTTGTCCTAGTAAGTTATACTTCATTATTTAATATTACCTCTACGAACTTGTGTTTGTGCAACTGTGTCAGCAAAATCTCCTGCTTGTTCTGGTACTTGTGATTCAAAACTTGGTCGCATACCACCTGCATTTGCTTTAGTCATAGCATCTAATATCTGTGCAGCAAAAACTTCTTGTTGATTTCTTTGGCTATCTACCACAGGATTTGTTTGTGGACCTTCAATTATTTGTGGAGGAGTATATTGTTTTATAGGAACTTCCATATTCATTAATTCTTCTGAAACTAAATTGTTCATTGAATCAACATACTCTCTTACTGATAAGCCTTGATTATCTGATTCATTGAAATTTATTGTTCCACCTTCTGTTAAAGTATCTGCTTTACGAGGACCTGCAAACCAAGCTACTGAAACTGCATCCCAAGAATTGTATTTGTTAAAATATTGTTGTACTTTAAATTTAGCAACTGTATCTTGTGCAACTGGATCGTGCCAATCAGCACCTTCCATACCAGCTTCCTTAGCCCATCCACCCCAATTTATGTCTAGTATGCCATATGCTCCTAGACCTTGTACTCTTATTGGTTTACCTGTTGCCAGATCCTCAATGACAGAAACTGCGTGTAGTACTTGATAATTTCCAGAACTCTCTCTTTCTCTAAGAGCAGATAAATACATATCTATTATTGCTGGGTTACTATCCATAGTTAAATCTTTTTCCATAATACTACCTTGGACTACCTGTGATGCTATTAATAATGAGATTATTAGTTGCTTGAATATCACGATTTCTTCCTAGCCTTTCCTGTTCTTTTGCTGTAACTCTGTCAAATACATCTTTCATTCTAGCACTAGGGTCTATGTCTGTTACGCCTGGCTCTACTACAGGTTGTATGTGATTTCCATAATTCTCTAGTTCTCCAGCTGTTGCCATAATATCTGTTGGTTGTTGTGCAAAATCTACATCTTGTTGATATGCAGATTGTGCCTCTGTTAGATATGTATTAGCTAATAACTTTAATTCATAAGGTTTTGGTTTTCTACCTAACTCTGCTTCAAATAAATTCTTAACACTATTAGAAACTGCTTTATAATCTGGTGGTAAATATGCTTGTACTTTAGTTGGCTCTTGTATTGGATTATCAAGATACACTTGCATAAGTGTTTCCCATCCTCTTTCAGCTTTACCTTCACCATTTTGATTAGCTTGGCTCATAAGGTCAAACATAGCCTCTTTGTCATATCTTCCCCAAACACCAGGTCTAAATGGTCTATTTACTTTTACACCTAGTAAACCTGCGTTGATAAGGTTAGCTTGTATCTCTCTAATCTCTTCAGGAGTAGATGCTTCAAATACATTCTGATCTCCGTTGACATAAAAGTTTTCTCCAAAAGCACCGATAGTTGTTACTTCTCCACCACGATTTATAACTGTGGTTGCATCAACACCAAGATAATTACTTGTATCTCCTTGTAATGCAAGGGTTAAAGCATTTTGTAAATTTTCTTGTTCATTAACTGGTTTATTCATACTCCATTCAACAAGATAATCAGACCAGCCAAAATTATTTGCTATATTCATAGCATCAGAAGCATCTTTAGCTCCTTGTAATTCTGCTATCTGTTGTTCAGTAGGAATAATAGGATTAGAACCAGCTAAAGGTTGTTTAACTAATGCTAATATTTCTGATATAAATTGTTCTTTTTCTGTCATATTCCTAATCCTAATTGTACTAGCAAATCATCTTCATATTCAGGTTCTATTTCTCTTGATAACAGAGTATCAAACATAGGTCCAAATTGTGGTGTTTCCTTTATTATTTTAGTCGCTTCATTTCTAAGTGCTGATCTTACACCTGCGTAATCTTTACCAGTTTTCCATATAGTTTCTGACTTACCAGCAGCAACAAAACTATCTATAACAGTTTGTCGTATAGCTAGATATTTTTTAGTAGCTGCAACTGTTTCAAAATCTTGTAGATCTGGGTCATTAACCATTTTAATTAACTGGTCTATCTGCATTTCAATAGTTGGTTTATTAGGAGAACCAACAATACCAGGTTGTCCATAACCCCAATATCTTTGTTCTAATTCTTTTTTCTTTGCATCTCGTAATGCTTTTGCACCTGCTGTATTGTTACCTATAATACCAATAGTTCTTTCATACTGCTCTAAAGCAACTGATCCTAATAATTTATTCTTTGCAGTAGCCCATTGTTCAGGTGTTCTGTATTCTCTCTTACCTTCTAATAGTGACCTCTTGTAAGCATCATATGAGAACTCTGCATAAACTGGAGGTGGTTCTAAGTACCAAGCAACTAAAGGATATTTGTCATAGATTTCCATATTGTCTTTCATCCAGTTAGCACCATCAACAGTAGAAGGATATTTTTCTATAGATACTGTTTTGGCAACTGTTAGAGGCAATGGATTTATACCAAATATTTCAACGAATTTATCTGTAGCTAAAGCATCATCATAGTTAACAGATTGTTTGATTGTTCTGTATTCATCAGCTAATGTTTCAAACATAAAGTAATCTGTATTTTTATCTGTTATTTCAAAAATAGGTGATGAAGCTCCTGCAGGTCCAAGCACTTGTGATACTGCTCTAAACAAGAATAATACCTTTGCACCTTCTACTGCTTTTTGCATACCTTCTTTAGCTTTTTCTTCTGTACTATCATCAATCTGACCTGAATACAGTAAGGCTTTGTATGTGTCTATAACTGTGTTACCAAAAGCACCTTGTGCATTTTCTCCTTGATTAAATATTAATTTAATGAATTTATCTGCCCAAGCTGGTTTCAATCCTAATGCCTTAGTCCACTCATCTTTGTTTTGATAATCAAATGGAGGAAACTCACCGAACAATACTTTGTTTACTAAACCCTCTTCTGGAAAATTTCTAAACATAAATGCAGCAGGGATCTGGACTACAGGTCCGAAACCTGGTAGCAATCCAGCAGCAATGTTTATGCTCTCTGCATAGACAGGCATATTAACCCTGACATCTTGATTAGATGTTGCATCTTTAAACATCCAGTCTTGTATTAATCCTGTACCTGGATAGTTAAATACTACTTGTCCGTTAATAGGGTTTTTATAAAATATACCTTTTCCTGTTGGTCCGAAAGTATCATTCTCTTGTGATGCACCATCCCAAATAGTTCCTGTTCTTGCAGCAACTTGTGGATTGTTTTTCATAATACCTAACCAAGTTGTTAATACTTCTTGATACGCATTACCGAATGGGAATAACCAACGACTCGCTTCCCAAAATCTTCTTTCTTGTGTTATATCGTATAATAATTTTTTAGTTGTTTCTACACCAAAACCCTTAGCCATTACCTCTATAAGTTCTGCATCATCAATACCTGCATCACCTGCTGATTTTGTATTTTCCATTCTTTTAATAATTCGTTTATTTAACCCTGCTTTGTTAGCTCCTTTAATAATTTTTTGTTTTACTGCTTCAGAACTAACAGAAATAAGTTCTTCTGATTTCTTCCAATAGGATGATTTAAACACAGGTATTCTTGACATAGCATTAGTAGGAGTTGTCATAAAGAATTTAAACAAATTTTCTACAATAACATCATAAAATCCATCTGGAACTTCTATGTCTTTGACTTTGTAATCTACATTTTCTGGCAGTACACCACCATATTTGTCTATGTATTCTTTTAATGCAGATTGTTCATACGCTGTAGCTTTTTGTTGTATAGACTTTGCTTGTTTTGCTGGTAAAGCATTCTGTTCTAATAAATCTAAATCAGATTGTTTTACTCCTATGTTTCTTGCTGTATCTAAACTAACATCTGCCCCTTTTGTATTTTTAAAATTTCCAGATATAACTAAGTTATAAAGATCAGGATTTACAGTATTTCCATCTTTAGATAAATAACCTTTAAGGTTATTACGCATACCTAATATAAACCAATCAATAGCATCATCATATTCTTTTGCTGTTAAACCACTCTTACCATCTAAAACTTTGAGTATGTTTGTTTTACCTGCTGTAAGGTTTATCATAGCTTCTCTGTATTGGTTGCCAGGTGTCTTTAATAATTTTGCTAGTTCTGCAAAACCTTGTGATGGGTTATCAGATATTTCTATTGCAGCAATTTTTTTGCTTAATGAATCTGTTCTAAGTAAGTTAATTACTCTCCATTGACCATCTGCCCATTGTTCAAATTTTTGTGATTTAGATGCTTCATCAAACTGTAATTGATTACTTAATTTAATTTTTTGATTTTGAGTAACTTGTCTGCCTATTTGTCCAGAAGAAGATTCACTTATACCTAATTTAAAGTTTGTAGTATCTAACCAACCTTCTTTTGCATAACTTCCTCTTACTTTAACATTGTCATCAAAAATTCTAGCAAGTAGTCCTATTGCGTGGTCTGTCACACCTAATGCACCATTTGCTACAGCTCTTAATTGTTCTTCTAATATAACTCTTACAGTCCAAGCAGGTCTAAGCAATACTATTGGTTTAAACAACTGACCTACATAAAAATCTAATCCTCTTGCAACTGCTTCTCCACCTACAATTTTTTGCACTTCTTGAAATTTTCCTTTAAAACCATTGTTTAATTTATTTGTTAATTTAATAACTTGACTTGGCTTTTGTAATTTTAAGTCTTGTGTTAATGCTGATTCAAGTACAGGTCGTGAACCAAAATTACTACCTAAATTATCTATTTGTGATTCTGTTAAATCATCAACTAATTTACTTTTTTTAAATAAATCTGTAAATTGATCTTCTACACCTTTAAATTTATTTAATACTGGTAAAAATTCATCTAGCTGTTCTTGTTCTTTAAGTATTCCACCAGTAGTAGAAAAGACATTTCTTACTAACTCCTTTGTATCACTTGTAAGTTTTCCTGCCTCTTCTAATTGTTTTAAAGTTATTTTTTGCAAATCCCCAAAATCTTCCATTACTTGATTAATAATAAATTTGCCTCTAACAGCAGGGTTGCTTACTTCTTTTTTTGTTATTTCTGTTATTAGATTTTTTATTCTTTGGCTACGATTTACAAACTCTTGTTTTGGATCAAGCAACTGTAAAAACTTTGTGTACTCAACAATTAATTTATCTGGGTTATTTGCACTAAGTCTTGTTTCGTATAATGGTCCAAAGTAATCATCTGCTGCTCTTCTTAAAACTCCAACTTTTTGTACTTTAGGAACCATACCTTCTGTACCAATAGCAAGTATCTTTTCACTTAATATTCCTTTAACTGCTGTTATTGCAGATTGTTCATCTAGTCCATCTTCTAAATCAAACAACCGTGTTGTAAATTGTGCAAACTCATCACTTAATGTTTCATCTTTAATTGCAAATTGATTTACTAATTTAAAATTGGATTTAAGTAATATTTCATCAGGTTTATCTTTATTGTTATATAAAAATTCTGCTAATTTATCACCTGCTTTACTGTTTAAAAATTCTTCAGCAGAAGTTTTACTAAAAGATTTTCTTACAAAACCATCATTTAATCCCAAATCAAATGCACCTTGTTTAGTGAGAGTAAGCATACTTCTACCAGCTTTAACAGTTTTAACAGCTTTACCTGCCCAAAAAGTAGGGTCAAGTAAGTTAAGACCTAAGTCAATTATTCCTGTGTAAAAATCATAAGCTCTATCTTCAGGACCTGCAATAAATTCTAGTGGTTTAAACAACACACGACCTGGTGTCATATGTGGACTTTTACCTCTAGCAATTAATGCAGCAGCTCTGTCACCATCAAACTGTGCAACTTTTTCTTGTTCAAATACCTGATCAAACACATTAACGCCTAAAGAAGAAGCAGCTAGTTGTCTAGCTCTTATAGGGTCTGCACCTTTATCAATTAAATCTTTGTATGTCTGTGTTTTCTCTGGATCAGTAGATTGAAACAAGGCAGTACCTAAATCAACCTTTTGTCCTTTTTCTTTAGCCTCTCTCCAGTATGCAAATGGTTCTATCTGTGCTTTTTTATATGCTTCAGAGAATGTTGCACCTTGTTGTACTAAGCCAATAGTTCTTATAGGTTCTGCTATAACATTTTCATAAAGAGAACGAACACCTAGTAGTCCACCTTTGACTGCTAATTCTGAAAACCCACCTGTATCAGGGTTAACATTAAATTGTTCAAAGACTGCATTTTTGATTGCACCATAAGTTTTTTCTTTAGCTTTACTAAAAAAATCTGTAAGACCTTCTACGAAAGAATCATCTGATTGTGTTTTAGTAGCCTGTACCATAACTGATGCAGGTATGTTTGCACTTTGTTGGTTTATAGAACTAAGTCTGTTTGCCTCATCTGGAGTTACCATTATAAGAACTCTAGTAAACTGTCATCACCTGTTTCTAGCCAACTGTCATAAACAAAGTTTCTAATCTCTTCGGCTTGTAATACTTGATTTGTTGCTGGAGGATTAATACCAGGACCGAAATCTAATCCTGATGTAACAGGCTCACTTGGTCTTTGTGTTTCTGCGAACACATCCATTTGTGGCATTGCTTGTCTAGGAGCTTGTGGCTGTGGTAAATCACTTGTTTTAGGCAATCCACCTGTAGCAGCAACTTGTTCTTTTATTTCTTTACCTTCACCAAAAGTAGTACCAGCAGTTAAACCTGCAACCATACCACCTGGATTTCTTCCTATTGATCTGGAAGAGCCATTATATTTATTTTTACTTAAACCTTTGTTACTTGGTGATCTGCCCATCTTCATCCTCTTCATCTTCTTCAAAAAACTGAAACGCTGAACTTATAACCATATAACCAAATGGAAATACTAAAGGAGGTAGCTGGTCAATGTACATATTACCTTTTGGCTTAAATATATCTTCTTCTAAAATTATGTCATCACCTAACTCATCAACATCAACTAAGCAGAAATCTACTATATCTTCAAACTTTTTATTTATAGACATTATCCTCCTATTCCACCAAGTAGTTGAGCTATGCCTGGTGGAGCACCTTGTGGTGGCAAGGCACCTCCTCCAAGCAATTCTTGTTCAGGTTGTGGTATCTCTGGCTCTTCTGCCGTAAAGAACTTATCTAAGATATTTTGCATATCATCTGGATTCTTTCTTATCTGCACAACAGCCATAGTTGCCTTTGGATCGCCCTGTTGGGCTTGTGCTAACAATGTATCAAACAATACACTGTCTGCTTTTTCTTTTGTAATTCTATCGTTAACTCTGACAAGGTTATCTAAACCATCTAGGTTCTCTTGTAGTGTTTGTCTATCAATAATGCCAGCTTGTAGTAACTGTAATCCTGTCACTATCTTCTGTGGTTCATCATATCCAGCCATAGCTCCATACACTCTTCGTGTCTTATAAGAACTAATGTCTTTTGCTGGATCGTATGTTTCTGAATAAAAAGTATTGTCCATATAGCCAGATAGAGATTTATTCATACCACCATACATCTTTGCATCCCACTCTAATCTTTTACCATCAATCATTTCTATAGCATCAGACATTACTGTATGATACTCTCTAATCATTAGTGACATAGATGCACCGAGTTCTTCAAGTCCTCTACCAGTAGCAAATGCTAGTGGTGACTGTGAATCATCAGTTGTCGGATATGAACCACCAACACGAAGTTGTCGTTCTATTCTATCTATCTGTTGGAAAATTTGATAAGGAACATTAGAGGCAGGTTTACTTACTTGTGTACCTGGGGCTAAATAGTTAACAGCAAATCTACCTTTACGATATTGTCCTGATTCTATTTCTCCTGATATGTTTGTTTCTGTAAAGACTGCATCTTCCATTGCTATTATTGACATCACATTAATCTTTGCCATAGAAGCCATAAGTCCTATGATCTGGTCATACTGTCCTTGCAATCTGTCAAAAGCAAATTTCTTTGCAATAACAAATGCAGGTCCACTATCAAGTGGGTTTGGTATGAAGTCAAGAATAGTTGCAGAGGTCATATGAAAAATGTATGTACCTTCTTCATTGTAATACTCTGCTATTAAGTCGCCCTCACCATTTGAGTTTGCCCAAGAGCCGTTATAAGAATCTGTGTATGCAGAAGCATAAGCATTACCAACACCTAGAGTGTTTGTTTGATAAGGATCTTTAGACATAATCTTGTCTGAAAACTTTGGATATACTTTTGCCAAAGATTCTTTAGGTACTCTACGAACAATAGCCATTTCTTTTGGTTGTTGGTCTGCACCAAAGTAACCTGGGAAACAGTTATATGGATCACGAAGTTCTGCACAAGGATATGGTGTTCCGTTAGAATCTCTTTTTTCTCTAATTACCCATACAGCAAAACCATAACCAGGTAACCATCTACCAACTTGTGGCATTTGTAAATCTAATTTTTGTACCTCATCATAAGCATTAACAATTCTGCCAATTTTTTCAGCTTTCATTCTTGCTCTGTCAGAATCTTTACCATTAGGTACATCAACTTTTAAGTTAGGAATACGACCAATCTTTTGTGACAAGTGTTCTAGTCCAGACATCATAAGGTTTGGTACAGGTACTTGCCAATCTTGGAAACCTTTAAGGTTATCTCCAAGCAATGCCTGAATACCATCTGGTCCACCATTCATAATGGCACGAATACGACCACGAGTAGAGTATGCACTCTGGTTGTCAAAGTGTAATTGTGTTACTTGATATTGTATTTCTTCAGGTGTCATTCTAACTCCAAGGCGTTTCGTTCATATCAGTTATATCCCATTCTCCAAAACTTGGTTCATAATCTAATCCTACTTCAGCTAATCTTTCTTTTTGCATTCTTCTTATAACTTTCATTGGAAACCAAGAAGCCATAACAACATCTGACTTATTATTTCTACC
>Ga0208791_1000558_pt1 | contig 16208 bp, 31 predicted proteins | sample 11_taG_FD_184084 | JGI IMG/M metagenome (GOLD analysis project Ga0208791, IMG submission 184084) | Marine viral communities from the Subarctic Pacific Ocean - 11_ETSP_OMZ_AT15265 metaG (SPAdes) (version 2) | ecosystem: Environmental > Aquatic > Marine > Oceanic | place: Pacific Ocean | collected...
CTACCGTTAAGTGTGTTGAAGGGCCAGCCTCGTGAGAGACCAGCCCGACAAACTAAGTAATTTAGGCAGCGTTGTAACGTGCTGTGAGAAGTGCCTCTGGGCGCAGGATCTTGCGTCCGTAAAGGTGCATACCACGCACGATGTCAGCAAAGCTGTCTGGGTCACGGTAGTTCTCAACTTTGTTGATCTGCTCAGCAGAAGCAACAGCATCGTCCTGACCAGCTACGATAACGCCATAGTTATCGTCTTGTGCAGCTACGCCAGAAGTACCAGCACCCGTGCCTTTAGCAGGCAAGGCATTGGACACATAAACACGGAAGCCGTGAATGTTGTTCAACACCAGACCATTCTGCAGACCAGCACCACCGAAGTCACCATTCAACATGCGTGAATCTTCGTCTTTGAGCATCTCTACAAACACTGGGTCAAGAACAACCCAACGTCCACGTGCGTCTACATTTGCTGTGTCCATCTTACGAGCCATACGTGCAAGTACAGTCAATGGAGAAACAGTAGTAGCTGACAGGGCAGTTGCACCTGGCAAACGTGGAGCCAATGGTACGGAGTCACCTGCAGTCGCTGTAGCAGCGATAGTCAAGTTACCGAAGTCAGTTGCGTCCAAGTGGTTTGCTGTGAAGAGTTCACCAGTCAAGCTACCAGCTGTTTCGTGCTGTGCATCACCAGAAGTAGTAGTGATGAAAGCACCTGCAGATGTGTGACCTGAGAGGTAAGACAATACGTCTGCATCCATTGCATCAGCCATCTTATATGCAGCACGATCAGCAGCCAAGCTGGTGAAGTCTACATTTGAGAACTGCTCTTCAATGTCATCCATTTTGAAAGCAAAGTAGTTAGCTTTGTCAATGGTGAGCGAGAAGTCAGAGTCATCAAGCTTCTCTACTGAGATACCTGTGTGACGCTGCAGAGCGTTGACTGTTACGTCTGGCTCTTTTTGAATGCGAACTGTGTCGCCTTGGTTTGCAATCTCACCAAAGTAAGAGTTGTTGGTGATTGCGTTAGTTACAGCAGAGCGGCGCAGTGCGATCTGTGCTTGTTTGGAGTAGATAATCGGGGAGAAGTTCCCGTCAAAACCACCACCAGCGGTTCCAATAGCCATAATAATTCTCCTTTATAGATATGGCGTGAAAGTTAGACACTACATATCCACATTAAAAGAGGCTCGTTGTCTTAGGGTAGTCAGCAGTGCTATCAGGATGGCCGTCCTTCAAGCGCTGGGCCTATACTTAGAGGTAGTTCTTCGTGTGGCTAGTGCTTAGTTAAAAGCATGTACAAGCAGTTAATGCCTGACAATGTACATGCCTATAGTTTTACCTACAATTAAAGTAATGTCAATCTATTTCTTTGACATATCGTAAATAAACTTGCCTTGACGTTGAGCTTCAAAGATCTCTTCTGAGCGCTTTTCGTACTCCTTGATAGACATCTTGGCTACCTTGGATTCACTCAAGTAGCTTGCAGAGCTATCTTCGCTAGGCGTAGTGTTTCGTTTAGTTCTTACTGAAGAGGCAGCAGACTTATCAGAGCTTGAACCCTTGGCAGTCTTTATACCATTGTCACTCTTATATAAATCAATAACACGTGCTACTGACTTAGCGTCCTCTGCATTCTCGTAGAGAGCATCCTGTACCCACTTAGGTTGTTCTTCTGCCCAGTCGTGGAAGGCGTCATCACTGCGGATACCTTCAAAGTCGGGGTGTAGGCTTAGTAGTTCAGCTTCAGCACGTTCACGCTGAGCTTGGATACGCATACCTTCAATCTCTTTTAGTCTACTATCTAGTTCTGTTGAACGCTCACGTGATTTCTTATCTGCGATAGCTTCAACGATACCAGCTACGTCAGGGTACTTCTTAGCCCAGGCTTCGATCTCTTGGTCTGACTTAGGTAGTACCAACTCGTTCTTAGCTGCAGCGTTTAGTTGTTGCTCTAGCTTCTCAAACTTAATCTTCCACTCTTGCTCTTTGTCTTGCATGTGGCGGCGAATGTCTGAGTAGCGTTGCTTAAACGTCTTCTCTTCAGAGCTTAGCTCAGTAGTAGCTTCTTGTGCTTTGGCTTCTGGCTTTTCTTCTTGTTGGGTACTACTCTCTGCCTGAACTTGGGGTTCGCTAGGCTGTGAGCTATCGGGTTCCGCTTGTGGGGTTTCTTCTTCTTGTTGTTCTGCTGTTTCATCTTGAGTAACCCCTGCTTGCTTAAGCAGTTCTTTTAGTTCTGCCTCATCCCGTTCTACACGGGATAAGTTACGCTTGTGTGATACGGAATTAGTTTCGATAACCGCTGATTCTGTTGACATAGTTTGGTCTCTCTTATGTTGGGGCCAGCCGTAGCTGGGTAGCCTTATAGTTATGTTGGTAGTCTAGTAGTTACTTTTTCTTTTTGTTCTTCTTGGAGCGTTTAGATACGAAGCCGCCTGCGTTTAGTCCAGTAATCCCGAAAGCGGTATCAAGGTCTGCGCCACCTGCTGTTGTATTATCTACTGCAGTAGAAGATTCCGTCCCTGTTGTTATACCTTCTGTTGCTTTTTTCATTGTTTCAGTTTTTTCTTCTGAGGTTAGACCTTGCATATTACTCGTTGCTTCTTGGCTAGCAACAATAGCTGCAGTAGAATCACTATTATCGTCTTGCATTTGCTGTATTTGCGCATCAGTAGTAACAGCATAAGAGCCTGTAGGCGTAACTGTTGTATCATCACCGCTACTCACTTGAGCAACAACCTTTGCGGTCTCTTCATCGCTCAGTCCTAGTAGGTCTTTAATACCATCAACAAGGCCACCTAAAGAAATGTCAAATATACTACCGCCTTCAGGGATAGCATAGCCTTGTTTCTTCATTTCAGCTTCGATTTTCTTCTTAGTACTATTAGTAGCCCAAGTACCAAACGCACCAAAGATAGGGTTAATAGCAGTCATACCTGCCATCATAGCCATTGCAGTCTGGTTCTGTGCGTAAGCTTTTTGTAGTTCTGATTCACTCATACCCGTGTAGTTAACGGGCTTAGCAGTCTCAGTGGGTGGCCTATCGTCACCATCATCAGTAGCTACTGTAGTCTCTGTAGTTGTAGCTACAGGCTCAGTGGTGTAACCCTCAGATATAAGCTGGTCATACTTAGATTGCTCTGCAGGTAGTGTTACAGACACAGCAATACCGTCAGGAGAGTAAAGCATAACTATACTTGACTGTGGGGATTGTGAGGCCTGGTAGTCATCAATGATCTGTTGGCTTAGATAACCTGGAGCAAAGGCAGAACCCATGCCCTGAGTAAACTGTGCTTGGTAAGGATTAACGCCTGACGTAGAAGCGTTGGCAGCACTTACATCTACACCGTCCTGCGCATACAAGACTTGACCGCCTTTGTTGTACTCTCCTGTATTACCTACAGCCTGAGGTGGAGGTGTAACCATACCGCCTACAGCCATGCCCATCTCTTGTAGCATTGCAAGCTCTTCTGGAGTTAGAGCGCCCTCGGTCTGGTTGTCCATAGTTTGACTTACTGGCTCACCACCAATACGTCCCTCTGCTTCCATCTGACCCATGCCCTGCTTGGCCTGTGTACGTAGATCCTCAAAGAACTTAACACCGTAGTAGCGTGTAACATCAGCAGGTACAACGTACTCGCCTTCACTCAACTGAGCAGGGACGTCATCACGTACCTCTTCTGCCATTGAACCTGGAGGTACTTCATTGCCACTTACAGGGTCTACAGTAGTACCGTCATCTGCGATACCACCCTCTTGAAGTAGCATCTCCATTTGTTTAGCTTCATTGGCTTCCATTGATTTCGTCCCTCATATATTTTAATCTACGTAGTGAGGCGATCTCGCCTTGAACCCTGTACATATTATCAGGTTGATTCTCTTGCTCTAGTCGTTTGTGTGCAGAGCTTATCTTATCGTCTAGATACTCTACGTAAGCGTCCCATAGTTGCTTATCGTTGACTAACTTCTTTAGTGCGCCATTCATTTAGTTGTACTCTGTTTAGGTTCAGGGGCTGGTACAGGAGTTTTTGTAATGCCCAGCGCAGAGCTAAGCTCTTTAGCTAACAGTCTAGTGATACCACTCATTAGGCTACGTTCCCACTAAATCCTTGCTCACCGGGTTGAGGCGCTGTGCCTGTACCCATCTGCGCTCCACCTGATCCTGTAGTGTCTTGTACGTTTGCTCCCGCTGGTGCTTGACCTTCTGGTCCCGGCGCTGGGCCTTGCGGTTGGGGTGGCTGTGGGTTCTGCTCTTGGAACTTCTTAAATAGCTCAGCCTGGATAGCTGCGTCCTGCATAGAGTTAGTCACCTTGTCTGGGTCAAGGTCCATAGACTTAGCGATCTCACGAATGACGTAATCCATCTTAGCAAACGGTGCAAGGTTAGGATTAGACGCTACCTGCAAGAACTGCATTAGACGTTGTGAGCGTACCTCGTTAGACATCAAGCTTTCAGTACCTGATGCTTTAACTTCCAAGTCACCCTTGATAGTTTCATCGTAGTCAAACTGCATGTTGAACGAGAAGAAAGCTTTACCTAGGGGGCCAAGCAGATAGTCATCTACGTTCTTAACTACGCTACGAATACTACCGTTAGCTGCAGACATAAGCATAGAGATACCTGAAGCTGTACGCCCTACACCCGAGACACCAGTTTGACCGTGTGCGAAGCTAGGGAATCCAGTACTCTCATCAGCCAATACACGAGCCTTGTCAAAGAGTTGCATGTTCTCTTGAGCTACGTTAGGGAACTTAGTTCCGAAGATAGCCTGACCCGGAGCACCGCCTTGACGTCTGAAGATCTTGCCAGGGTACACACTCATGTCTTGACCTGGAACCAAGTTAGTCTCATCGACTTCCATAATAAGGTTACCAGAAAGCGCAGCATTGTCAATAGCCATACGCATAAAACCATTCATTAATGTCTGCGTATCGTCCATGTTCTCAGCAATACCTACACCAAAGAAGCTGTATGGGTTGTGCTCATAAGGCGTGGAGTAGTAAGGAATACGTGCTGGTTTGAATGGGTTAAGTACCATACGTAGTACTTCACCGTTACATACCCAGATGTTACAGCTTACTTCGTTTAGATCACGTAACTCTTTAGGGATCTTAACGCCATTCTCTTCAAGGATGTCTACGTCAACGTAACCCCAGAACTCCATAACTTCCCAGCGCTCAGACTGAGCAGAGATGTCATCGTCTTCCATCTTCATTTCCCAGTGCTTACGCACGTAGTCTGGGCTTTGAGCGATAGCGTTCTCAATAGAATCATCACGGAAGTAAGGGCGTCCCTTCAAGGAGCGCAGCTGATTGCGTGACATCTTGTGACGCTCTACTACATACTCAGCGTCATCCATTGAGGTAGACTCTGGGTCAGGGTAGAAGTTCCATACAGACACGTGGTTACACTCAGGGACAGTCTTAACGAGAGGGGAGTACTCACCGTCTTCACCCCAGCTAGGGTACTCTTTATCTACAGCGAATGGACCTTTCATTACGCCTGTACCAAGCAACGCCATCTCGAAAGCCATAGAGCGTAGATGCTTGGATGCACCACTCTCATTAAGCTGATCGTGGATCTTCTTCTCCATCTTCTTAGCGGCTACCATCGCAGGGTGGAACGACACTGTAGTAGGAGTAGTACCGTCACCTTCGATGATCTTATCACTCACAGGAGACAACTTAGTCTTGAGACCCGCTAAGCGCTCCTGTAGATCAATGATCGTTTCTCCGGGTAGTAGCTTACCGTCATCACCTAACAGCGCTGTAGGGGCTGCTACGTTCTCTGTGACAGCCCTGCCACCTTCACCCGCCTTATCGGCATTAGGATCTACGTTAATATGTACCGCATCTGCTACACCGTCTGGTAGTACTGTAGGATCTACTGCAAGAGGGAACTTATTATTACCGAAGAGTACGTCTACGATTTGTCCGTAGGCTGCAAGTGTTTTAGTCTTAGTTACCTTAACAAATACTCGTGACTTCTCTGTGTCAGTGAACTGTACGTCTGAACTATACAAGCCACGGTAGTTACGGTAAGCACGTAACCAACGCTCTTCATCTACAAGTCGAGCATCTTCTGCACGTCCGAAGCGATCCTTAACGAAGCTAACTACGCTATTAACAGACTCAAAGAGTTTATCGCTGCCGTTTTCAGCTGCTACTACTTCATCTGTGTCGAAGTTTACGTCTTCAATGTCTGCCATATTTTAATACCCGAATGTTGAGTCTGAAGCTTGAAATCCAGAGCGTTGATCTTTAGCTGGATTGTAATCCCATAGAGAACTACGTGGTCTTGTCATTATACCATAACGTAATGCATCATACAAGTGGTCTTCTGCATTTGTGTCTACATCTTCTGGGTTTCTTTTGTCCAGTGGTATAGACGGTAGTTGTGCTATTGTGTTGGTACACGTAGAAAAGAATACTAACCTAGGTTCCTCTGTGTATTCATCTACCTGCAGTCTGCGGTGTAGTTCGTTCTTACCAGATATACGTGAGCCTTTTGATCTATCTGAAGGACGCCAGCGACACCCCTTCATGTTCATCTGCTCAGCTAGTGAAGGACCAGTATCACCACGGTTATGCCATAGTGAGGAGTCAAGCACTCCGTAGCGTATAGTACCATCCCTAGCTTCAGCTTCTAAGATCATATCAGCTAAGTCTGTAGCTGTAACCTTAGAGCAGTACAACTCTCTATAAACTATGAGTTGCTCTGAAGGTGTTACTGCTAACCACACAACCCCAGTAAAGGAGCCGTACCCGTAGTCACACGCCCTGAACTTAGTCCACGAGTCAGGTATCTCAAAGGGTTCAACTACGTGCATATTCCTGTTGAACTCAGGGAAGGCTGCACCTTCGTTGACGTCCCAGTTACCCTCAAGTAGTTGTTTCTTTTGATGCTCTGGGAGTGACAGAAGCATTGCTTCGTAGTCGCCACTCTCAGCTAGGTGAGGGTTATCGAATAGACTAGCAGGTATAAACCTACGTTTAAACAGTGGCTCACCTGCTCTACTGTGACCGTTAGGGTAGGTAAGCGTTTCACCTGTCTCAATGTCTGTAGCCCAGAAAGGCGTGTTAGACGGGGCAGGATCAATAAACATTTTCTTGACCCAAGAGTGACCGGGGCCACCGGGGTTGGTTGTAGCCCTCATGTAGAGGCCTAACTCCTTGGAACTACTACGTAATCGAGATCGCATGTAGTTCCACCCATAGGGTGACTGCCATTGCGTAAGCTCATCGAAGGCTACGTAGTTAAACGCCTGCCCTTGGTAGCGCATGACGTCTGTGTCTTTGTCGAGGTAGGACATCCAAAGACGTCCCCCTCTGGGAGTGGTCCACTGAGATTTACGTTCCGACCACTTTATACCGGGTATAGCTTTAGGGTACAGGTCTTGACTCTTCTGTATGAGTTCCCTAAGTTCTTCTGTAGTGTGACGTACAAGTAGGCCACTAAAGTCTGGGTTATTCAAGTCACGTAGCGGATCTGCTAGTGTGGCATACGATTTACCTCCACCGGCTGCCCCACCATATAGTACCTCACGCTCTGCAGAGGCTAGATATTGTGTCTGAGGCCCAGGGTTAGGCTGAAAGACCACCTCTTGAGCAGCAATAGGGTCAAACTCTGCAGGCTTAACTTGGGCGGGTACTGTCTTCTTGTTCGTCTTCCTCGTAGGTGTAGTAACCGAGTCTTTCTTTTTCGAGGATCTCGTACTGCCTGAGCGCTTTTTCGAGCCGCTGGGCAAGCTTGCGTTTAATTGCAGCAAGTGACTTACGTTTTCTTTCGACATCTATACGCTTTTTCAACCCCATGTGTGAGATATACCTGCCTGACTGTGTTGATAGCCAAGCACTGACTTCCCTGTAACTATACTGCTTTAGATGCTTCTTTGCAAGTACTAAAAGCTCTAATTCTTTAGAAATAGGTTTAAGCCAGTCCTCATCATCCGGGTCTATCTCGTAACCAAACGGTACTTGAGGCGATAATCGTGGGATTCTCTCCCATCTCTTTACTTTAAAGTCAGGCTTAGGCAACATCCAGTAGCCTATGCTCTCACGTTCTTTCGTCTTAGTTACTCGTATCATCTTGCTCTTTAGGTGGGAGGATAAACAAACCACCTGAGGCTTGTACCTCCACACGCTCCGTCTTTACAATACCTGCACGATCAAGTACTTCTTTGGCTGCAGACATCTTCTCTTTTACGCCTAGCTCTGTAGGGTCAATAAGAGCCTGTCCGAAAGCTACAGCTGCCTTAGGTCCAATACGTGCCATGTACGTCTTAGTGCCATCGAAGATCTCATCCTTAAGAGAATCAATGATAAGCCTCGTAGGGGTGTTATCGCTGTAGCCAGCAAGCTTCTTAGCTTTCACTACGTCACCGCCAGCCTCATCGAAGAGTACCTCTAAGAACTTAACTTGATTCTCTGTAAGTTGTCGTGCCATTACACTACTTTCTTATGTTTCACTGTCTGTTCCGTAGAACCGTTGCTTGATCTCACCACGTGTGATACCAATATCTTTAAGCTGCTTATCACTCATGTTATTCAGTAAGTAATAGTCTGCTCTCATCTGTTGAGCTTTAGCTAGTGAGTTACCAACAGAGATAAAGAACTTAGCTACAGCTTTCAGTGTTCGTTTGGTTGTAGCTATTACTGCAAGTTTAAACTGGCTTGGGTAGTCGTATGTTAAGTACATTATGTAGTCTCCACTGTATGTTATGCCGTTCTTGGCATGTACAGTTATACTACAAAACAGTAAGGTTTAGAACTGCTATATTGGAATACCCGCTACCCAACAGGTACAAAGGTCTCAGTTACAGTAAGAATAGTGTCAATATGCCCAGAGGAAGTAGGAGTTACTTGTATCCTGTCACCCGATTGTAGTACTAGGTCTATATCAATAAACGTAGTGTTATCCCCAGAACCTAGACTCTTACCCGACAAGAAATGAGAAGTGTAGTTATCGGCAGCTACATACCACTCTACATCTACAGAGTTTGTACTACCACCACCATTAACTACGTGAACAAAGGTTAACTCAGCTACACAGTTAGCAGGGCATGTATATACAACCTCTGTAGCAGTGCCACTGTTGTGACCATACACAGAACGCATACGTGATGACTTGCCTGGATTAAGTAAGCTCATTTCTTTTTAGCAGCCTTCTTAACTGTCTTAACTACCCAAGCTTCATTCACATCAGGAGTATCGGGGTTGTCAGCAATGAAATGTCCATTTTCATCACGTGCTCGTACCACTTCCAGATCCTCATCTTTAGCCTCTACCTTTTTAGTTGCCTTCTTAGCGGGGGTCTTTTTAACAGGCGCTGGGCTTGCAAGGTCTGCTTCCTGGCAGATAGTATTAATGTTAGGGTCTTTACTCTGTACGTTACCGTAGTTGTCTTCACCAGCTGACTGGTTACCCATAGAGTCCCACACGTAGCCATGCTCATCTACACGGTAGCCCTTAGCTTCCAGTGCTTCTTTATATTTATGGTAATACTTCATTACTTAGTCTTCTTCATAGGACGTTCTGCAGGGTTAGACGCACCACAGTAACCGCCTTTGTTGTAACCCATCTTCTTAGTCATACCACCCTTCATGTAGCCCATCTTCTTAGCTACTTCAGGTGCTTCTTTCTTGAGAGCTTTCATGCCTTTGTTCATCATAGTCTTAATCCTCTTCCGTTATCATATCAATATCTTTACAATCCCACCCTTGGCAGGACTTCTCTTGACTACACACAAACTCGAACTTAGTGCAAGCACCCAAGCCTGACTCAATGTTTAACGCCTTCAAAGTACGAGCACGGTTGTCGAAGTATTCACAGTTACCACAAGTCTTAAGGGCTGCAATGTCAGCATCCTTATTCCAAGCTTTACCTAGTTCCTCTGCAGTAGCACCATACATCCAGTACTTCTCTGCACGGTCACGGTTCTTAGGGTCTACCTCAGGTGGCTCCCCTAACATCAAACTCATACCTACCATCATAGTATTACTTCCTGTACTTTGCTGTCTTCTTAGCTATCTTCTTTGGTTGAGCTACAAACTGCTTGCCTGCCTTAGTACCCTTACGCTTAGCTGCACTTGTAGCTTTATATTCTGCAGGGGTCAAGGCATCCCTAGCTTTCTTAGGTAGGTAACGCTCACCTGTAGCTTTCTTACCTTGAGTAGAGGGCTTACCTGACTTAGTGCCCCACTTCTCATCTCCCCACTTCTTAAGTGATTTCTGTGGTGCTTTCATTATGACTTGTAGCCTCCACCCTTAGCTTTGTATTGCTTAGCTACCATCTGAGCTTTACGTGCAGACCACTGCCCAGGCTTACCGCCCTTACTGCCAGCCTTTACTTTAGCTACAAGGTTCTTACGCATCGTAGGCTTAGTGTAGTTACCTGCTGCATTAACTGTTGACTTAGCCATTAGGCTTCCTCTCCTATCTTAAAGCACCCCCACTTAGAGTAAGCACCTTTACTTGCTACCAAGTCAGCTACTGTTTTAGCTTCTACCTTACAGGATTGCTCACTATCAAAAAGCTTATCATTCTTTGCAGTAACTTGACAAGAAGAAACATTAGGTTGAGTACATATCATTACTATAGCTAACCACACATTACCAAGCCTTACATGACCAGTAACGTGCAGTGAACTTATCTGTAGCTGTATCACAACTGTGTCTAGCTCTGAAGTTCTTACGGCGCTCTGGGTTATCCTTCTTGATGGACATGTTAGGGTCACCAAAGCGTACAACCTTTACTTGGTCACCCTTCTTAGCTAAGACAGCACTCTTCTTAGATCCACCAGGGGTCTTCTTAGGTTTGTTGTAACCTGGGTACGTCTCACCCCGGTACTTCAACTTACCACTAGGTAAACGCTCTACGTCTTTAGTTGTAGCCATATCACATCAACTCAAAATGAGGGCCATCAATAAAGGGTCTGCGCCCTTGACTACGGCGTAAATCTACATAAGCCATCATAGCATCTTCAGCTGAACTTGGGTAACTACGGATGTCACCCTCTGACCAAGCTGCACCCCACTTGATAGCTACACCAAGCTCCTTAGCTGCCTCTTTCATTGCATCACAGAGGTCATCGTATACGTTCAACTCCCAGCAACCCTTGCCATCCACGTAAGCCATAAGGTCTACTGCACGTCCTTCTAGGTGTTTAGACTTCATAGTCTGGGACTTACCTGCAGCTACAAGCTTCTCTTGTTCCTCTACTGTACGTAGACCATACACTACACCGAAGTCTACCTTGGTTAGTTCAATAGCTCGTTTAACTACAGACACAAGGCTCTCATCTACGCCTTCCATCTTAGCTAGGCTACGACTTGAAAGTTTAAACGCCATGTTATTTTCTACCTGCTGTAAAGAATTTAGATACGGAACGCATACCAATGCTAGCACTTACGATACCACCTAATGAGTACTGATACCACGTAGGCATAGTCTCTAAGGCAGTAAACCCAGCCTGTACAATGGAGTTACCCCACTCACCACAGAATGCTAGGATAAGGGGAATAGAGAAAAGTAGAGTAATCCACTCATCCTTCCAGCTATTCTGAGTACTGTTCATTGCAGCAATATCCCAGTCAAGCTCACCAGTGGCTTGCTTAACACGGATCTCAGCATTAGCTTTAGAGACTGCTACCTTACCATCAAGGTAAGTAGAAGCTAAGCCACCTACTGCACCAATTATCTGACCTATCATTTGCTATACTTCTCTTCGTGTACTACACGTGTAGGGGTTACGGTAGTCTTAGACTCTTTGCCCATCCAGATACCGAAGCAACCAGTTAAAGCTCCCATGCATACCGATACAAGTCCTGACTGTGCAACGCTTGGATCTGGTAGTGACATAAACCAATGTACTGCTTGGTAAGTCAATACAGTAACGGCTAACATCATAAGCCGAGGTAGTACCTTCCAATCGTCTAACACAGTCTTAGCCACTACAGTAGTCTCTCTCCCTATCAGGGTCTAACACTTCATTCCGACTCAAGTGACCCTCTAAGTACATCGCTCGTTCTACGTGGTCAAGTGTGTACCACACACCAGTATCGTTATGAATAGCAGTACGGACATAGAAGACGTCAGACTTAGGAATGTGTACTTGACGTAATCTACGGGAGTCATTATCAGCTAAAGCTAGATAGAACTCAGTTAATACATCTTCTGATGCATATAGTTTTACTCTTTTTTGCATGGGTGTCAAGTACTTTATTACTACAAGTGTAAATAGCTATAAGTGTTATAGTATAACTATATAGTTCTAACTATCATATATTACTTTTATATGTAGTTAAGATGTAAGATAGTTTAACTATATCTAAGTTTAAACTACTTATTAAGTAATGATATTATAGTTTAACTATTGTGTCAAGCTATTTTCTTAAGTTTAAACTACTATAGTTATACTATATCTAAGTTTTATTACTTAATAGTTTAACTATAACCCCCTTACCCCCACAGTTATGCACGAAAAGGGGGTGCTTGTCAAGCCATTAAATCTGTAGTCAAACTAAAATAGTTTATAAGTGTTGCACAAAAAGCACACTATTAGTCCTACTGTCTTAGTTGTGCCTTATTGTTGACACATTGTAGTTACACTCTTGCCATACTGTACTAGCGTTACATTATAACGTCCTTCTTTAGAGAGGTATACGACAGGAGTTGTGTGTGGAGGGGTACATATAGGGCGTTGCGTAAGCAGTTCAAAATCCCCGTGTGTTGCAGAGTACATATATACGTAACGTATAGGGGTGGGGTGGCCCATGCGCCCCTCTACTCAGGTAGTGGCAGGCGTGTTTTTGCAGGTAGTCTAAGGCTATGTCACTGGAATGTAATGCTTTTTATAGTTATTGAGTATGTCACGCAGGGGTTTTTCCCTTATTTACACGGAGTTACGGGAATCGAAGGGAAGTCGTGGGATTTATGCATGTAATACCCCTACCCCCCTCAAGCGCTTGTCCCTAAGCCTACCCCCTACCCTAACATCAAATAGAAACGCGCGTGTAGTATATCTACGCGAGGCAAGCTATTGACGCTATGCGCTGGACAGTATCACTTTATCTAAGTAAAATCAGAGGCTTGAAAGAAAGTTCCAATAAATCTCAATAAAAAGTTAAAATAGTTCTTTACATTCGAGAACGAATCAGGCCATAGTGAATACATCGAAAGCGACAAGGTTCAAACCAAAGCAGCGTAGCTCTTTAACCTAACCAGCGTCCTAGACGATCAAGCCGGATAGAAGACCCGCATAGAATACTAAGACCGAATAAAAAGACTTGACTAAGAATACAGAATATGCAGACTGAATAACAAGACGACACATAGACTAGCTTAAGGACAGCGTCCGAGATACGGGGCGGTAGAACGGTGACTTGAATCAGCCCGTCAAATGTCTGAGCTAGTGTGTTTGATTGATATGGGGGCATCTGTGCTATCCTCCCTCAACGGGTGTCTCTTTATCAATCAATCTCAATGGAGAATACTATGGCTAACTATGTCAGAAACATACTCAAGATGTACCGACTTGCTACCGTATCGGACAAGGCTGATGGCGTGGAGTGGTACGATAGAGCCAAGCGCATGGCGTCTTGGATTGCTAATGAGACAGGCATTCCTGAGACTACTGTGATAGGTGTGATGGCTGCACTATCGCCTAACAATAGGTGGGAACGTAATTGCAAGGACACCTTGACCATGTGCAATGCATGGGTTAAGGGTGACACTATGGATGACTTCAAGGTGTCATGCTACAACAAGATGAAACAGAAGGCGTGGTCTATACTTGATGATGCGCTTGAGAGTGATGACGATATATTGACACGCTTGAACGGTCAGAAGATACGCTCCTTCTATTCTAACATAAGGGGGCTTGACGAGGTGACTATTGACGGTCATGCTCTTAACATTGCTAGGGGTCAACGTGAAGGCCTGACTAGTGACAAGACTAACATGGGCAAGAAACAATATCGTGAGTTACAGGTGGCGTATGTCACAGCTGCCAAGCGTGTTAAGGTTAAGCCTAGTGAACTACAAGCTATCACTTGGACTACATGGAAACGTATCCATAATATCTAAACTAATCAAACCTAAAGGAGAAATACAATGTTCGTATGTATCGCAACTAAACCACTCAATGACCGCACTGACGGTTTCCGTTTTAACTTTCTAGGCATCAAGGGCTTGACCCGTAAGCGTGTATCAATCAAGCGTTATGGTATCGCTCAAGGCAAGTGCATGAAAGCCTTGCATATCGGCAAGCGTTCTGTTTACTTTGAGAAGTCTAACAACAAGACATCATCACGCCGGGTGCGTCACTTTGCTGGGTAGGGATGACACTTGTACAACTATACAAGTATGGGATAGCCAAGGCTTTATGTTTTGTGAGTACCGTGTTACATCACTGAAGCGCTTGGAGTCCCTGTTGAAACGCTACAATGACATGCATCATGTAACAGCTAAAATTAAACCTATAGAGGAGTATATACAATGACTGTGACTAAGAACCTGCTAGGTAAATCCCGCCCACAAGATAAACCATACGCTGTCTTCAAAGGGTATGGCCCCTTCGGTGCGACAGAGATGCGCTTACTCAAGACATACCAGCGCCCCGACAAGGAGAAGACTAACAAGTATGCACGTTGGTTTGTTGCAGTTAAGACTGACATGACCTACGGTTCCTTCGAGTTAGGCGACAGCTACATCAGCGAGGCTACCTATGGGTTGACCTTGACCTGGGCTGACCCCTTGTATAAAGAACAGTACTGGGATAGTAACTACACCAAGGTAAATACTGATACCTTTACTCAAGAAGACGCAGACCTATTGCAACAATTAGGATTATAATGCTATGACTAATGCACTGCCAGAGCAACACAAACAACAGATCCGTATTTATCTCAGACCTAGCGCACTCGCAAAAGCGAAGGAGCGTCAAGCTAGTACAGGCTTGAATCTGAGTGAAGCGATTGAACAAATAATTAATGAGGTAATACAATGACTAAGAGTATCACAAAGATCAATGACCTAGGCTACGGCTGGACAGGTATACTGTACAGTGATGGCACAATGCGAGTGCAAGGTGACTTACAAGAGAGTGACTGCATCGACCTGCCCAAGGCAAGTGTGGATACGTTAGCTCGTATCTTCAAAGAGATCCAAGAGGGGGTGGCATGATGCATAAGATGGAGTTATGGAGTGATGAACTACTGATGCTTAAAGATGTGTTAGAATCAGACATAGAAAGCACAGGGTGGAGTGAGATTGATTACTCTGATCCTGTACTGATGAAGTACTACAGTGATCGTGCTAATGTATTAATGCGTATTAAGGAGGAGCTAGACACATGACTAATAAGACAATAAAAACAGAACTGACCCGTGACGAGGTAGGAATACTCTTGGAAGTATACAACACTATTGACTCACTAGTAGATGACACAATGGAGATGATGGATGTTAGACTGTCACAACTCAGTGACGCAAGGGATAAGGCATATGCGTTGAAGAATATGTTTAACTTTCGAGCGCCTGTAGGTGATGATGGTAACCCTAACCACTGGAAGGCTTACGTATTGCCTGACGATCCTACCGCTTGGTATTATAACGAGGAGAAAGACTAATGACCCAGGAAGAACGAGACCTATTCATTGCAGAGCACTTGCTCCCTATCAATGAGGAGTATAACCGTGTGTCTAAGGCAGTAGATGACTATGAGTGGGAGGGTGAGTACTCTATGGCTGACTTCCACCGTGAAGAGCTACGCCACATTGACGCACTCAAAGCAGAGGGGGATCTATATGTTCCACGTTTTTAAAGGTGCAGCTATGATAGTAATTGCACTTGTAGTAGTCGGGGTTGGGCTGGGAGTATTATGAATGAGGAAGATCCGCATGATGATGTCACGGGTTGGGTTGGTAAACTACCTGAGTCGAGTGACACTGGCGATGAGCATCCTAGTGAACGTGTTGCTAGGAGGCCACAGTTACCAGACAATCGCCGCAAGAAACCTACAAAGGATGCGTGATAATAAGTTAAACTTGGTTTGGCTACTTGACTTTATCTACGGAGATTGTCATAGTGTTAAACTCTGGATAGATTGGAGAGGTAGGAGATGATTGTAATGCGACACGACAAGGTAGACCTTAAGCCTAACACTAAGCTACGTGATGCTGTGTCGCAGTACACCCGTAGTTCTAAGTTCGCTCAACTA
>Ga0208791_1000559_pt1 | contig 16198 bp, 27 predicted proteins | sample 11_taG_FD_184084 | JGI IMG/M metagenome (GOLD analysis project Ga0208791, IMG submission 184084) | Marine viral communities from the Subarctic Pacific Ocean - 11_ETSP_OMZ_AT15265 metaG (SPAdes) (version 2) | ecosystem: Environmental > Aquatic > Marine > Oceanic | place: Pacific Ocean | collected...
TATGCTGTCTTTAGATCTTTGTCGGAAGCGTCCTTTTGAACACCTAAAATAGAATAATAGTCCATGCTATTATTTACCGCATGGACTATTATGTAAACTTAGTAGTGATTATTTCTTTTTAGTATAGGCCTGTGCACCAAAAAATGCAGCAACAATACCAGCAACAGCAACAAAGTATGTTGGAGCCATTGATCCTAATGTTTTTTGTGCTTCGTCTAGTCCTGCTAAACTTGCACCTACAACTGCAAATGGATATAGTAATAATCCAAACAATGCAAACCAAGTCATATTGCGTTGTGCGTCACGCATTGCATCTTGATCTTCTAATGCTTTGCGTCTAAACTCAAGTTCCATTTGTTTTTCTTCTTCATCAACCTTGCCATCCCCATTTAAATCTGCAGGATGATATCCACTTGCAACCTGCGGAGCCGGAGCCACTGCTACTGGCGATGCCACTGGCGCTGGTGTTGCTGATGGTTTTGCTACTGGTGCAGGCGCTGCTTTACTTTTTAGTTGTTCTGGCTTTTTTCTTGGCATTGTTACCCTCCAATTTTTGTAGTCTGCCCTCTAGGTCGTCTATTTTTGCTGTAATTTTAGGATACTTCTTACGCCATGCATCCTCAGGTTGTTCGAGCCACGTAAGCCCCCAACGCTCAACAAGGTAATCTACTGCTAAGTCAAACTTAGCGTATCCCCATAATCCTATTCTTGTTGTACTTAAATATGCTAGTGCAACAGCACCTAAAATACTGCCTGCTATACTAGTATAAATCCATGTGCGATCACCCGCCATGTTTTGAATCATTTCCCACATAGTAAACCCTCGTTTTTATTGTATGTATTTAGTCTCTTAATCTAGGCCAACTACCTGGCATATCTGTATGTCTTCTTATACCAATTGCTCTGTTAGGTGAAAAGAAATCATATCTTACTTCGTTATTTTGATTACCACCTAGTATAATCCAATACTCCTTGCCGTTGTGTATTTGTGTATCAACATAAAAGCCAACATGCCCTTGCCAACCTTTGTTACCTCTTGGAAAGACAACAATATCGCCACGTTGTATATCTGCAGGCTCTACTTTATCTCCCCAGTACAGGAAACTACGTGCCATCAACGGAGGATATTTTGTTTGATTGTTTAGGTTAGGTATGCCATCTATTTCCAACACACTGTTGACAAACGCTGCACACCATTCTGTACGCACAGGATCTACATCCAATAGTTCCTTTAGTTCAGCTCTGTGTACACGTTCTTCCAATCCTATGTAAGGTTGTGCAGTAATTACACTATTACTGGATTCTGCTGCTATGACATTACAGCCAGCAAGAAGTAGTGAACTTACTATTATTAATGGTTTCATAAATTTTTAATCTTGAATAACTGCGTTATCCATTGCCTCTTCTGCTTGTTCGTAATAGCCTTCGTAGGCTGCTATAATTGCTTGTTGCTGTTGTACAAGCGCACGTATGTCGCTGAAGTTGAGTCCTAGGTCGCCGTAACCGTCTCCACTTAGACCGTATATAGCAAACGGTTTTCCACTTGCTGCAAGCCTAGCTATTACAGCATCTACATTGCCTTCGTTGATAACAATCCATTCTAACTTGCGCATGTTAAGTTCGTCAACAGGAGGCAGAGATAGTGTAGGTTTGTCAATAGGTTTAGAACTTATTTCAATCTGCTGTGGCTGTGTTGAGCAAGCCGCGAGACTTATAAGTATCGTAAAACCAAGGACACTCTTTGTTAAAAGCGATGCCATTTTCTGCGTTCCTTTCCTTCTCATTTAATTCAGCTCCTGATAGAAGTTCAAAACATCTACCTGCATTTTCTGTACCTCTGTTTACAGCACGTTCAATACCTTCAGCATTTGCTATTGCTGCTGCTGTCAAATCAATCTTTTGCAGTTTATCTGCTAGTTCTTGATTCTGCCTGCGTATACTTGTGTATGCTGCATTTAGTCTGGTGTTTTCTGCTTGGGCACTAGCATAACTTGTTTGTAAACTTTCTAATGCTGCTTCATTTGTTTCAACTGCTATTTCAAGTTTAGCATTGTTTTCTTGTAGTATGGCCATGCGTTGTTGTGTGTCGTTGTAATACCAGTAGCCTATGCCACCCATAATACACATAACTAAAAACATTACTCCTGCAAGTTTCATGCCCATACCTAAACCACCTACCCTAATAACTTTCCCAGCGTGTTTGGTCCTACAATACCATCTGCTACTAGTCCGTTTGCTGATTGCCATTCTTTAACAATACGTGCTGTACCCGGACCAAATATACCATCAGCAGGCGAAATGTTAAGTTTCTCTTGCACTTCTGCTACTAATGGACCACGTGATCCTTGACGTATTGTTTGATTAGTATTAAGTTCTTTTTCTTCTTCAGGTTCTATTTCCATATCGCCGCCTAGCACATCTAATGCGTGTGCCCAGTGTTTTTTACGATCTTCTAGTCCAATAGTTCCTCCATTGATACGCTTGGTCATTTTAAGAATGTCCATATTGTCGCAATGTTTATTAATATTGTTTTCATCCCAGAACCAACAAGCACTATCTAACGCACCTTTTTTGGTACGCACGTAGTCTACTGCTTCTTCAGGTGTCATTTCGACGTCTTCGGCAAATTCTGTGTAGTTGTAACGTCCTGTAAGTTGCAGAATGCCGCCGCCTCTAAAACGCCAGCCATCGCCGCTATCGGTGTCGCCATTGTCCATCCGACCTGCATATATGACATTAGCAATTTTTTCTGGTTGTCTGTGATATTCATTTGCATCTCTTCCAGCACGTTTGAAATATTTTGGAAAGATTGTGTTTAATGCTTTAGCACTGTAGTTTAAGTTTTCACTTAATACTCTAAAGCCGCCTGATTCGTGTCCGCACTGTGCAATAAATCCAGCAACACGTTCAATAGTATTTACGTCCCACAATGGAAGTATTTCAAGCATTGCTTCATACCATTCTTCCCAGTCGCTTCTGTGAATTAGTTCTTCAGCCATCCAAGGCTGAAAATCGAAATCAAAATCTTCAATACTCATTTTTAGATCCTTTTTAAAACGAGAGCCTTATCTTGATTTTCAAAAACAAGACTGTCTCCATACTTACTTATGTTATAGTCTCCGATATACTTGGTCAAAAAGAGTATTTCAGGATAGCTTTCCATTAAATCAAATGTTCCTGTAATATTATTCATACACTCTGTTATATCACCATATTTGATAAATTTAAATCTTACTGGATCTTTGTATGATTTAGCTATAGTAAGTGTAGATTCGTTCATGTCTACTCTGTCTAAGAAACTTTTACTAAAAAAGTTTTTATAATTATTTAAATTATTTTCGTTAACAACATTGTCGTAACTATTAGCATCTGAAGGTATGTCTTGCTCTAAGAATTCTTCGTCAGCTGGTTTACTTTCAAAACTTTTATAGTACCTAAATCTAAATTCGTCAATTTCACATAGACTAGTTAATCCAGTTAGTAATTCTTTTATTTCTTTTGAAACGCCGTTGCGTCTTTCTATTTCGACAAACACTTTATATGTGCCATCAGCTTGTTCGCCAGGAGTTACATCAGCGTCTAATACAAAATTATAGCCTTTTTCGATAAAATTAACAAGATCAGTTCCACTCTCTTTAGTAAGTGTACTAAAACTTAAAGTAACAATGTCTTTATCGGCACCCATTTTACTTTTATAGCTATCAACCTCAAAAACATTATAAACTAAATCTTTTAAATCGCCTTTTGTAAGTCCCATATTAAATTGTATCCAAATCTGTATCTAGTTCTTGCTCTTGATTCACATCAACCGGTTGCTGAACTTGTGTAGTTGGTTCTTTCATTGATTCAATAGCGTCATTGTATCCAGTATAAATGTCAGCAATTAATGTTTTAGGCATTTTGATTGTTACTACCCATACAGGGTGTCTATCTAATTTACCTTTCTTAGACATTGGTCTAAGATCATCTGGAGTTTTAATTTTTCTAGGAGATATAAAGTGTGTTTTTTCAAAAGATACTTTACAATCGTAATCAGTTAAACGTTTTCCGCCCTCAGGGTCTGGCATACTTTTATAATTCCACATAAAGGAACACGTTACCCAATGTCTTTCTATTTCAGGACCAGCAATAAGTTCACCATCTTCCCAATTATCATAGACGTATATATCTAATTCGTCTAATACACGTTCAAAATCTTTTAGAACTGAGAATTGTGTATTAGAATTATAAATTTGATTTATGTTTTTTACAGCATCAATTTGATCATACATTTTATATATCCAATATTTTCTTACAATGTATTTATCTTAATAGACATTTGTAAGAGCACGATTGGTAAATACAATTAGTGAACATATTCACTGTATAACCCAAAAGGAGGATACTGCATGGGTGCGAAACGAAAAGCCAAAGGGCGTTCGGATAACGTATTAAACTTTAATCAATTCACAACCAAACCTAAACAGGTGCAGATAGTTCCAAGAAACAAAAACCAAGAACATTATGTTCTCAAATTACTAGATAATTCAAAAGATATAGTATTTGGTATCGGTCCAGCCGGTACTGGCAAAACTCTCTTGGCTGTACAAGTAGCGGTTAAATTTTTTAAGGAGGGACTAGTTGATAAAATAATAGTAACACGACCTGCTGTTTCAGTAGACGAAGATCTAGGATTTTTACCAGGCACATTAGAACAAAAAATGGCGCCTTGGACAAGACCTATATTTGATGTACTACGTGAGTATTTTACAAGCTCTGAAATAGAAGGTATGATTCAAGAAGGTATTATTGAAATTGCGCCATTGGCGTACATGAGAGGTAGAACTTTTAAGAACGCATATATTTTAGCTGACGAAATGCAAAATGCTACACCAAGTCAAATGAAAATGCTACTAACAAGACTTGGCGAAGGATCGATGATGGCCGTAACAGGCGATTTAGCACAAGCTGATCGATTAAAAGACAACGGATTGTTAGATTTTGTTGATCAATTAGAAAGCAAGGATACTAGTTTTATTGATATTGTGAAATTTGCACATTATGATATAGAACGTCATCATGCGGTAAAAGAAGTATTAGATATTTACGGTGATGTTTAACGTACTCTACTACTCTTAAAAGCTAAAGGGTGATCATAATGGTCATCCTTTTTTAACAAATACATAAGATACTCATTTTTAGTATAAATGAGTTTCCAAGAGCTTTCCTTTATTGGAGGCCTTCCCATTGCATCATAAAAGATTTCTCCTCTATAATATTTTTCAAACCAAATATGTTTTTTACTCCAACTACTACGTATAGGCCACCAAGCATAACATTCAGTCCATTCAATATCTACTTCAATAGTTGACGGCATAATTATACTGCCATTGGTGCTTTTATACTAGGCATTGGATCATATCTTACAAGATTATAATCTTCTGTCTTAGTATTCAATAGTTCATCTAGTGTAGTAAACTCAGGCATTTCCAGTATAGGGCTATTACGTGGAGAACGTTCTAATTGTTCTTTAACTTGATCCATATGGTTATTGTAGATATGACAATCTCCTCCAGTCCATATAAATTCACCTAGCTCTAGATCGCAAATTTGTGCTAACATATGAGTAAGCAAACTATAACTTGCAATGTTAAACGGCACACCTAAGAACATATCTGCGCTACGTTGATACAGTTGACAACTTAGTTTGCCGTTTATTACTTTAAACTGTGCAAATGCATGACAAGGAGGTAGCGCCATTTTGTCTAGCTTACTTGGGTTCCAAGCACTTACAATAATACGTCTACTGTCAGGATTATTCTTAAGTTGTTCTATAACAGATGCAATTTGATCTACACCATCTCCGTTAAAGTTTCTCCATTGCGAACCATATACAGGACCAAGCTCTCCATCTGTGTATCCTAGTGCTACACCTTGCTCGTTAAAGTTAGCTGTCCAGATTGTGTTCTTTGTTTTGTCGCCGTGTGTAATTTCTGCTAGTCTAGGTTCAGATGTTGATCCTTCTAAGAACCATAGTAGTTCTCCTACTACACTTTTCCATGCAAGTTTCTTTGTAGTTACAGCTGGAAAGTTACTGTATGTTAGAGGAAAGCGCATTTGATATCCAAATACAGTACGTGTGCCTACACCTGTTCTATCACTTACGTCTTCACCGTTGTCTAAAATGTATTGTAGTGCTTCAAGATATTGTTTCACGTTTTTTCCAAATTTCAAAAGTAACTGCTTCGTGTTCTTCAGTCCAGGTCCGTTCAAATAGTGATTCAATTTTCTTTAATGGTAAAAACGTATCACACGCATATGCACCTGGAATACGACTAATATAAAATTCGTCTATAACACCGAGTGTTTGTTCAATAATTTTAGGACCACCTATAACCCAAGTAATAACACCTTCGTTTGCGTATTCGATATGTTTTACTTCGTTGTTTAGATCGCCACTAATATAAATGTCTGCACCTGGATAGTCATCCTTGCGTGTAGTTGCTAGTACATTAATACGTTTAGGTAGCGGACGTGGCATATGCGGATCGTCCCAAGTAGTAGATCCCATTATAACAATATGTCCTGCTGTGTTCTCTTTGAACCATTTAAGATCTGTACTGTTGTTAGGCCACGGTAGTGTACCGTTTTTGCTTACTCCGCCGTAGTCGTCACATGCTAGTATTGCTTTTATCATCTCTTGTCCAATATGTTTTTCATAACTGTACTTGCAGTCTTTGTAAAAAATCTAGGTGCAATGGCATGCACCAACAACACTGGCACTAGTATTTGTAGCTTTACTGCTATCTTAACTGCATACCACAAGTGTTGCAATCTAGTTTCGCCTACTTCCTCTAAGTGTGCTTTACATTGTTTACTAAACATTTAATCTCCTTCCCCCGGTTCTTCACTAAAATAAGACTCGTACTTATTTTCAACTCCGTCAAACTTTTCAGCATCGGGCAACGGTTCCTTTTTAGTAGTTATAACAGGCCATAGTTCGCTATATTTTGTATTTATAGCCATCCATTTTCCTAGTTCGGGTTCAGATAAATCACCGTCAACTACAATAGCATCAACTGGACACTCTGGTTCACAAACGCCGCAATCGATACACTCTTCTGGATTAATTACTAGTGTGTTTTCACCTTCATAAAAACAATCAACTGGACACACTTCTACGCAATCAGTATGCTTACACTTAATACAATTATCGACTACTAGATATGTCATTAATTATCTCCATAAAATTACTCGCACCTTTACTAACATTTTCTTGCCATGTACCAGCCGCATCTGCATCGGCAAAGTCACTCACATACTTATAACAACTAAAATTAATATCAAATTCTTTGGCTGCCTTTCCTATAGCATATGCTTCCATATCAACTAAATCAACATTAGCATAGTCAAACCAAGGATCGTGTTCCATAACAAAACTATCACCCGTACCAAGTGTAATATTAGAATCAGTATGCATTAAAAGAGGACCAGCAGTTTCACTTTTTTCAAAAGGAACAACACCTCGAGGTGCTTGTGGTTCAGCTAACATATCTCTCTGAATAATAATATCAGGCTGTACAATTGTTCCTATTAAATCTTTTTTGCTAACAATCCCAGCTGTTCCATAATTTATGATTTGTGTGCAATTAGCAAGTTTTCCGTATTTCATTGCTGATATAGCTGCATTAACCTTACCAACTCCGGTGTAAGATAATTGCCATTCTACACTAGGTCTATTTTGATGAAAATAATCTGAGTCTAATTCATTTTCTAATGCTACTAAAACCCAGATCATTATATTCTCGATAATCGAATTAGTGTTGCTGCCAAGTTAATCTCTGGATCTGCTACTAGTGTATGATCAACTAGTCCTTGTTTGATTTCAAGAACAGCCATATCTTGTTTAGCTTCGTCACCAAACAAATCAATATTTTGATACAGCCATGTATAAATTTCTTCCATTTCTTCTGGACGCACTGCGCCGCACAACATTTTACGTGCTTCTTGTATTTTACCTGCTTTAAATAGTTCTACCATACCTAGCTTCCAGTCTGCTTCACCACTATCGCCTTGTTGCGGACTTACTAGTACTCCATCTACGCTATTCATTTGCACCATGTTAATACATTTACGTAGATCAGGATATGTTGCTTTTACATATGTATCAAGTGTATCTAAGTCTGGAGTTACACCTTCTGTAATAAGAATCTCTGCAACTCTTGCTGTAAACTCTGTTTGGTCTATTTTAGCAATATGAAAGCCCTGACAACGACTATGAATAGCAGGGATGATACGATTGGGGTAATTGCAAGTAAGAATAAACCTTGCAGTGGTGTGATATTCTTCCATAACACCACGTAGCGCCGCCTGAGCGTTTGGCGACAAGTAATCAGCTTCGTCAAGTAATACAATTTTAAAGTCTCCGAAAGGAATCATTTGTACAAAATTTACAATTTTATCACGTACATCATCTACTGAGTTTGTTCGCGATGCGTTTATTTCAAGTATGTCTAATGGATTAATATCTAATTCATTAAACAATAATTTTGCAAGTGTCGTCTTACCAATACCTGCGTTACCACTAAACAGCAAATGCGGAATAGTTTTTTCTTTAATCCAAGTGTTTACTTGACTGCGCTGTGCATCATCACGAAATACATAACCATCTACTGTTTTCGGACGATATTTCTCTACCCATAAATCTCTCATTTTGTTTCCTCTATGTCAAGTCGTATTTAAAATTTTGTGTTGTATTATTAATAGCAATTTGTTTTGCGCCATTACGTATATGGAAATGCGTTGCCATTGGTGTTAGTGGACTTAGTGTTACTAAATTTTGTATGTTAGATGATTGTCTCATCATCTCACCAACCTTACCTATAATCTCTTTACCAGCGCCACGCTTACGGCTCCACACTGTGTAAGCAATTGCTGTATCAGCATCTTCTTTAAAATGTGCGTTTTGGCTCATTAAGTCTAGTTCTTTAACACTTGAAGGTATATCATTAGTATATGCAATACAAATAATGCCTTCAATTTCATTTTCATGTTTCAATCCGTATATTTTACGTCCGTAACTAGTGCGCCAATCTACATCAAGTTCTGGACGTACCGGATCCTCTTTGACATCAATCTCTTCTAGCTCTACTAGTTCAGTAACTTTAACCCAACCAAAAAAGTTATCAATTTTATCTTTAAATTTTTTCATTTAGATACTTTCATGCCTTTGCGAGCAAATTCTTTTGCTCTTTTATTAACTTCTCTATCATTGAGTTTGCCTTGTGCATACAGTTTTAGTTTCCAATCGCGAACCAACTTTTTACTGTTAGACTTTATCTTTTTCATCTTCCCACACACTACTCAATTAATGTACTCCACTTTTCAAGTTTACTACGTTTATAGTTTACTCTAACACCTAATTCTTCATTTGTCAAGAGTCCATGTTCTACCATTAGCTCAATCATACACAGTACATCACCTGCTTCTTCTAACAGTTTTAACCGTTGTTCTTCTGTAGACTCTTCGATTGTATTAAACTTGCGCATCATCTTTGAACAACGTTGTGTTAGTTCACCGCACTCTTCCATTGTGATACACATTAACTGTTGTAGTGTGTTTATAGGACTATCTTTCAATTCCTAATTCCTTATATGCTATTTGAATTGCTTTAGATTGATAGTATGCATCTGCTAAAGCGTTGTGTAAATCGTTTTGTATCAACTTACGTGGATCATTCTTACAACACCCAAAAAGCGTTCTAGAATCTCTTATTTGCCAGAAGTTCCACGGAATCGGCATTCCGCCTTGGCGGAACATGTTTTCCATTATGGTATAGTCAAAACCGTATCCTTGCCCCCAAAATGTATCAACACCAACGGCAAACTTGCTTAACTTTTTTAAAGACTCGTCTACAGTAATTGCTCCTGTTTGGTCAAACGCTTCTTCCATAATCTTTGGATCTTGCTTGCTCCACCAAGCAATAGTGTCGTCACTTACAGAACGGCCTAGACGATCTTGATCGTCTATACAGACTTTAAAATATAGTTCCGAATGGGGTTCACTGTCATTGAGTGGATTAAATTTAACACAACCAATGCTAAGAACGGTTGCATCTGGTTTAGTATCAATTGTTTCTAAATCAATTGTTGCATGTATCAAAAGAAAACTCCTATTAGTTAGTTCATATTATAACGTATAAACTAATAGAAGTCAAGTATTTTTTGCTCTAAATCTTTCGTAGGCTAACCAAAGTTGCCAAACAATTGCTATAAAGGTAGCAGTCACGATGCCACCGCCCATTAGTGTAACAATAACTAAAACTTGTAAAACTTTAGCGAATATTGCTATAACTAGAAAATCATACCATTCAAAGTTTTCAAATAAATTGTCCAAGTTCGGGTGCTTTCCAGCCTTCTGGCTTTAATACTTTACCATCTTCACGCTTGCGCACTTTGCCTGTGTCTGGATCAATCTTTGCAAAGTTTGTGTCCATTACTTCTTTCCAGGCTGCTTCTCCGTCCCAACCTGCGGCACGTACTGCGCCCATAGTAACTACTAAGATGTCAATGAGTGCGTCGAGCTGTTCTACTTTGTCATCTGCTGCCACTGCTTCTACAAGCTCACCTACTTCTTCGTCAATAAGACTTAGATACATTTTGTAGTTTGCTTCACTTGCTGGTTGGTCACATGCTGTACCAAAGCGTTCAATATCTTCAAATGGGTTTGTCATTAATCTTCAATTCCAATCATTACGTCACTGGGTTTTTCATTAGAAAAAGCAAGGATACTGTCAGGTTCAACTCTTCGTAATTCTCTTTCAGAATCACCATCGTCCATTTTTAAACCTCTAGTCCAACGTCCGTGTTCAATTAATACCCAGTCACCAACATTATATTCTTCATTATTTTCTGGACCTTTTGCATATATACAGCCCCAGCGTGGGTAAATACCTCTACCAGTTCCGTTGTCATCTCTTAAAATTAATCCACTTTTAGTTGTTTGTTCACCAAAGTGCATTGCTTCTACAATTACATGATCTTTAATAGGTCTTAATTGTCCTTTGATAGTATTAAGATTTATAGCCATATTTTATCCTCTTTTTACAAAATTGCCGTCTTCGTCTTCGATCCATTCATCTTGTTCGTCAAGTTTTTCTTGCTCAACTGCCTTTTCTACATTAGTTTTAGGTTTTGCTGCTGAACGTGTTTTAGGTTTTGGTGCTTCAGGTGCTGCTTCTATTACAGGTGCTTCAACAACTGGATCTGGTTGTACTGCGCCAGTAACTGCGTTTGGTGTTTGATAATATTCTTTAACTGAATCTTCACGCTTTTTGACAATATGTCCACCAGGTCCTAATTCGTCACCTCGTGCATTTAATCTAGCATTTCCAACTGCCGGTGTTAGTTCATTACGTTTTCGTAGTAAATCAATATCAATTTTTTTGCCTTGCATAGTTTGATATGTTTTTTGTGTAGCCATAATACTCTCCTTATACTCTACTTATCTTAAGAACTCTCGCCAATCCAGGCCAAACTGGATTGAATCAATCTTGTGTACACCTATTAAGTATAACACATAACTTGCTACAGAGCTACCTCTACCTACACCCCAAACAATATCATTCTCACGCATAAAGTCTACTAGATAGATCATATAGCGTAGCAAGTCTGACATACCACGATTCTTATATTCGTCTAGTTCTTCCCATATGCGATCTTGTATGTGTTGTGGGCAGGGTGTTTCTGCTTTGCCTAGTACATATTCATATACATTAATGTCTTTGTATTTGTCAGGCATAAACCATTCATTTTGACATACACCGTCAAAAGTCTTTTGATCTACATCTAATGGAATATATTTTTGTAGTTTATCAAAGCCTTGTTCTTCCATGGCACAGTTAAACTTGTCTACATCGTCGTCAGCATCGCATAGCACCACATGGACTTTATCTGCATGACCCGAATAGATCATATCAACTAAGTCTTTGTTAGAAAATCGTGGGATACCGAGAGAGTCTGTTTTCATTAGCATACATGTATTTTAACTGATATTAATCAGATTGTCAAGAGAATTATCACCATTATCTTGATTTCTATTAAGAGCCTTTGCTCTTTTAGATTCTATTTCTAGTTTATACGTGTCTAATAGTAAGATAATTTGCTGTCTTACATCTTCATTTTGTGTAGTAAAATACGCACGATTAAGTTTTAAAATTTTGTCCTCTAATTCGTTTTCGGAAAGATGACTTATTTCATTTACTAACGGATGCATTATTAACCTTGATTGCTCGATAATGTATCTAAAGCAATATACTGAGCAATTTTATCTATATATACAGTATTGCCGCCGTCGTACGTATATAATTCTATAATAGTAGGTTCAGTTGTACTTGCAATAACTATTTCTTGATTAGCGCCCCATAGATCATTTACTTTAAAAACACTAGCTACGTCTGAAGAAATAGTAATCTTTTGTTCGCCGCCTTCTACATTTTTAAATATATGTACTAGCATACGTCCATATGTTCCAGCAGCTGGAAAATTTTGAAATCTTAAGTTTGTAAGACTAGCACTTAAAGTTAGTTTATGTATACTAGCAACTTCGTAATCAACAATAACAGTTGTTTCTAAATTACTTTTAGTAACAACACTTACTTCTTCGGATATGTCTTGAAGAACTGCTTTTTTAATTTTATTTTCTGCAAAGTCATTGTCAGCATTTAATTTAGCTGTATTAGTTTGTAGATCACTGATTTCAGTCTTTGATGATTCTAAGTTAGTTTTTATATTTGAAAAATTAGTTCTAAATCCCTGACTGTCGTTGTCCACACCGGCAGTAGGAAAATTTTCATTTAATTGGGTTGTGTTAATTGCGCTTGTCATAAATGTTCTCCATTTGTATTTATACGTTTAATCTATAGTCAGGAAATTTTATGTATTGCTCATTACTATTTCCTGTAGTTGAATCTATTATATATCGATCAACGTCAAAATCAAATTGACTAAAGTTAAAATTGCTTGTTTTAATATTATTGAGGATTAAATCTCCAGTGCCCGGTTTGCAATAACATAACGGAACTGATTTAGTATATCCTAATTCTTGTAAACTTGATAATTGTGCTGTTCTCATCCATAGTGGTAAAAACTCTCTTTCAGTTATTCCTACTGTTTGTATTTCGTCTCGCATATTATCTACATTACTAATAAATCGAGGTTGATCATTTCCTCTACTTATATCAACAAAGTTACTATCAACAGTAATTGTATCACCTTCGGGTCTAAATCTATTAGGTTCTGGACTACTATAGTCTAGATCGATTTCAACGTCTACAGGGTCATTACGAACATCAATTAAAAACTCGTCAATAGGTACTAGTAAACTTCCTGTTCTAGTAAAAATTTCTAAAACAATATCGTCAATTTGATAAATTTGATCTACTATCCGTCCGTCAACTATAAATTGAGTAACTCCTTCTCCTTCGTTACTCTCGTCATCGTTTGCTTCTAGCTTTACCATGTCTACAGTAATTTTTTTATTATCAGCTATATAGAAACTTTTTTGAGTACTTCCGTTAGTCGGTTCATTAGGGTCGATCATTTCTAAATATATAACTTCGTATACAATATCACCATTACTATTTTTTGCCACAGCCTTTCTAAGGCCGCCGATATTTAATTTTTTTCTCTTGTGGTTAGTAGCTGTAATAGCAACATATTTTTCTGCTGCAACTGTTTCTATACCTGCATACACTAACATTTTTAAATCTTTCACAATACCAAAGTTTGGATCATCGAGTCTATAAATGTAACTAGGATTAAAAATGCTACTATTTTTTAAGAAGTTTTGTAAAGTTGAACGTTGTGTTTTCTTTAGTAAAGGTCTAAAGTATAAATTACTAAACAATGCCTGACTAGGGTCATTTACTTGTATTTGAAATTCTCTTACTGTAGCGTCATATCCGTATTGATCTCTAGCACTAACTGTAAATTTGTATATACGATCGTATGTGGTGGTTCCATTATCAAATGTAGTTGTATTACTGTCAAAGAATATTAATCCGTTTTGATCACTTGTTGAAAACTGAGCTGCCTTGCCAATAATTTGTCCTGATGAATTAATTGATAAGCCTGTTGGCAATGCTCCTGAGATAAGATTGTATCTTACATTAGCATTTGGAACTGACGATGTCGCAGACAATTCTAGATTACTAATTGCATTACTTCGTATTACTCCTAAGTCTGGAGTAGTATTCCACGATATAATACTATCTGATTCTCCTAATAGTTTTACTGTAAATGTTTTTGAATTACTTAAACTAGTAACTCCTGATCCAACTTGTATAACTTTAGTATATCTGCTTTTTGCAGCAATTGCAGGAACACTTAGGCCAGTAGGATCTTCAGCACTTCCGACTACTATTCTTTCTGCAACACTAAGAATATCTTTATTCTCAAATGTTGTAGAGTCAACGCCTATAATTGTTAAATTATTCTGTATTATGCCGTTTGTAAAACTCCACACAGTTCCTATTAATGCACTCTCGATATCATCGTTATTAATTTTATTAACTGCAATTTTAATATCACCGCTACTAGGAACGTTTTGTGGTAAAACATTTTCTGCAATAGTTAGTGATACATTTTGTAAATCTGCATTTCCTGCATACTTTGATGCTTTGACTGTAAATTTATAGTCTTTACTAATTGCTGGTTGATACGGAGTACGTCCTGCAATTTCACCAGTTAATCCGTCAAGTGACAATCCTGGTGGTAACTCACTTTTTGTATTATCAGGATTTAGTGGAGATAAATCATATGCAATAACACCAACTTGTTCTGACGGATCTAATGTTTCTAAAAATAATGTTATATAATTATTTGCTCTACGAACACCTAAGTTTTGAGGCGTAAGCCAAATAACATTTCTAAATGACGAGCCATCTGCTGTAAATGTTCCACTACCAGCAGTCATTAGTGTGTTGTCGGCCCTTAAGAAATCGTCTCCTACAACAAAGATTTTAAATACTCGGTCTACTTCAACGTCACCATCGGTGACTGTTACAATAAATTCATATGTCCTGTTTAATTTTTTAGGTGCACCGTCAGGTGACTGTTCATCGTATGTTCCAACATCATAGAAAAAACTGTCAAACCCGGATGTGCTATACTGACTATAATCAAATGGTTGTATTCCAAATGGAACGTTATCGTATCCTGTAACAGAACTTGCTTGTGCATCTAGTACTAATAACGGATCGATTATACCAACAATTCTTCCGTCTTTAGTAAGTTGTGTTCCAGGAGGAACTTCTCCGTTACCGCTTTTGATATAATATTCTAAAGTATCACCAGCTGGTAAATCATCATCAGTTGCACTTAGTTGAAAATCTATAACACTATTGTCTAAAATAAATGTAAGATCATTATTACCTACAGGAAGGCTTCCTTCTTGTGTTGCCCATACTGGTGAGTCAGGCCCAACAATAATCATTGTGAATGTACTATCTTGAAATTCGTCGTTATATGTTGCTCTAAGAACAAATTTAAATTCTTCATCACGTATAACTTGTAAAGGTGTACCAGTAAGCACTGTACCGCTAATACGAATACCCGGAGGAAACGATCCGCTAATTTTAGTTAGTGTAACATTATTTGTATCAATAGAATTATTAAATGGCAAGGCAAGCTGTGCTATTGTAACTTCTTCTTCAAAAGTACCTAATTTATTAGTTTTAGATCCCCAAATGTGCATATACGATTTCCTTTTTAGTATTTATCGTATTAGTTAATTGTACCTAGGTCTAAATTTATTGCAGTAGGTATACTAACACTTCCAAATTCTACACCTGACGTAGCTAGTATTAAATCAAATACATTGTTCACTTGTATAGTGCTAAAAGATCCAAAATCGTATTCACTAAGATACGGAGTAAAATTAGTTCCGCTAATAGTTCCAATTACGTCACCATAAAATGTTTGTGTTTGACTATCAATAACTAAAGAACTATCGTCACTTGCATATACATCGCCTTGCACATCTGCAACAACTCTGTAATCATTGCCTTGTAAATTGCCTCCTAGACTAGGAGCTAAATCATTAACTAATGCTGTAGCTATTTTTACTTTATTATCTTCAATTGTAACAGTATCAACTGTGCCTACAGATTCAACTTTAAGTAGGTTATTATATGTACTAATATCAGTTTGAGTTGCACCAT
>Ga0208791_1000560_pt1 | contig 16178 bp, 18 predicted proteins | sample 11_taG_FD_184084 | JGI IMG/M metagenome (GOLD analysis project Ga0208791, IMG submission 184084) | Marine viral communities from the Subarctic Pacific Ocean - 11_ETSP_OMZ_AT15265 metaG (SPAdes) (version 2) | ecosystem: Environmental > Aquatic > Marine > Oceanic | place: Pacific Ocean | collected...
CGGGACACCTATAAGTATGTGTTTAATCCTGACATCACAGGAGCTAATCTTTTGTTAAACGAGTTCGTACCACAAGACGGTCACTTCAGATTTGCAGTACAAGGACAACCCGACAAGGTGACTATTGAAGTAAAGAGTGATAGTGCGTTGCCGTGTAAGTTGTTAGCTGCTGAGTTTGAATCGATGGTTGTACCAAGGAGTAAACGATATGGGTCTTAGGGTAGAGGAAGCTATGCCGGACATGGATGCGTTCGAATTGTACGACGATATGAGAGAAGAGGACATGATGGAATGTATCGGTCTAATGCACCACCCAAAGGACGCTGTTAATATATCGTTTGAAACAAGCAGTAAGTGTTACTCATTACGAGGTAACGACGGGTTGTATTGCAGCTTTGGTGTCACTCCACACGAGAACGTTGGTGTTGTTTGGTTGTTAGGAACACGACGATTGGCTACAGCTAAGAAATATTTTCTTAAACATTCTAAGCAGTGGGTAGACGAGATGATGATAGGTTTTGACTTTCTGACGAACGTCGTAATGAAGACTAACACGTTGAGTTACAGGTGGTTGCAGTGGTTGGGTGCTGAGTTTAGCGATTGCCAGTACGACGGGTATATGTCATTTATATTAGAGAGGAAGTAAAAGATATGTGTTTTCCAGCAATAGGAGCAGCTTTAGCACCCGCAGCAAGTGCAGGTATGCAAACACTCATAGGAGCGTCTGTAGTTAGTGGCTTTGCAGCACCAGTGGTTAGCTATGTAGGACAACGTCAACAAGCTAAACAACAAGCACAATATCAAGCACAAGCGTCAGCAGCTGAGAGACAAAGATTTTTACAAGAACAAACTTCCATCCGTATGCGTCAAGCACAAGAGCAAGAAGCTGTGGGTCGTGAGTTGGAACAAGTTAGTCAGAAGTCACAAGCTGCACTCGCTAGAGCTAGAGTATCTGCTGGAGAAGCAGGTGTAGCAGGAGCTAGTGTACAAGCGTTGATGGATGACTACACACAACAAGAGGGAGCGTACAGATCAGCACTTTTAAGACAGCAAGAGTTAGGTGGAGTAGCAACAGGTATGGGTCTTGAACAAGCAGGGTTTGCTACAACTCAACGTCAGATCGGAATTAATCAACCCATCAACAGACCAAGTGCCTTAACAACAGGTTTACAATCACTATCAGGAGGTTTAAATGCTATCGGCACTGGTTATATGATAGGCGAAAGAGCAGGGAAAACAGCATAACATGGCTAGAGAACGAGTACAAGTACAAGGATTAGGGGGAGCAGTTCCCGGTATATCACCTACCATTCAACGGGCTGGTCAGTATTCTGTGCAAGTTCAACGAGCAGGACGTAACAAGTTGATGGACTTAGCTGATGCGTTGGGTGAAGTTAATCCGTTGTTACAGCAGTACACACGAGTAGCCGATCTAGAGTTTGAGCAGTTCCAAGAAGAGATGGCTGGCAAGAGTCTTGAGGAACAGCAAGCTATGCTGAAACAGACGGAAGGAGAACTAGACAAACAAGTACGTCGTGGTGGTATGGGATGGTTGACATCTCCGTTAAATCAAAAGCGTAAGCTGAAAGCAGTAGGTGCATTAATGCACGACGAATACGAAAGAGAACTAAAGAGTCGTGTAGAAAACCCAGCTAATGCAGACGCAAACATTGATGATTTAATTAACGAATCTAAAGACACGCTTAGACAGAAGTACGACTCATTAGGCGGTGTGTTTGTTAATGATGGATTTGAAGGTGCTATAAGAGATACAACGAGACGTTACACATTGGCTCACGATAGTTTGAGCACAACACAAGCAAGGCAAGAGTTAAAATTAGCAGGAAAGTCTGTGCTATATAATGCGTCGTTGCTAGATCAACAAGGAGGTTTGGCGAATATACCTGCTATTGATGACTGGTGGGAAACAAACGAAGGTGCTTTAAATCCAACTGATTTATTTAAACTTATAGAAGACGTAGCTCTTACCCATGCTGTTAATGGCAATGAAGAGGCAGCTGAACAATGGTTGGATTACGCAGCAGGTCATTTAAGGGTAGGAACTACTAAGATGGGAACTGACCCGGAGAGTTCTATAGATGATGTTTTTGGTGAGTACGGTGCGGAGGAAGCTAGGATAAGACAACGTGTAGCTGAAGTAAGCGAACGCAGAGTATCTAAAGATAAAGGCGACGCTGCTTTGTTGTTGCAAGAGACGGAAGCTGATGTTGTCAGTGCTATGCTTGCTATCAGTAAAGGAAAGTCTTTTGAAATCGAAGATACTGTATTAAGAACAGAGCAAGAGGTAAAAGATTATTTTATTAATAAACTACAACAAAGTGGTAATGTTTATGCTAGAGGTTCGGATGGTATCAAAGTTATAAACACCGCTATGTCGTTGACTTCGGAAGATGAAAACGTCGTACGCTTTAAACAAATACACGAACAGCGAGTGACGGGAGCTTCTAGTTATAGGAATCAAATTAAGTATACAGCGGATAGAATAGCTAGTTTACCGACCAATGTAATACAAGACGATCTTACTGGTAAGTCACAAATTGACCCTACTATATTTAGCAAATCAGAAGAACTAAAAATAAAGTACTCACAATTAAGAGATCAAAAGTTTTTAGAATTAAGCACAGGTAGCTATCGTAATGTTAAGGGTGATAAAGTTGACAGCACGAAGTGGCAGACTGAAGTATCGGAGGATATGGAAGCATGGGATCAGCAGTTTATACAGGACTACGAGAATGAGTTAAATGGGTTTATTACAGAATATAAAAGCGAACAAAAAGCTTCTGCTATCGTAAGCGGGCAAAAGAACGTAGAAGCAGCTAAGAAGTCTTTAATTGATCCTACACGAGATTTAGAAGAAGCAATACCTCTCGTTGGTAAAACTTTTTTTGATATAGAAGAGAAGCTGTTGGAAGGTGATTTTAAATCAGCTAATAAAATAGCAAAAGATTTAGAACGTTCCGAGTTTACAGTAAGAACCGCTAATAACATATACGGACAGAGCTCTTTATATGAAAACCCCGTAGAGGGTGCTGTTAATACAATTCAATCTACAGCCACAACTAAGCAGCAAAAAGAAATAGCACAGCGTAGTCTTGTTATGTATCTAATGGCTAAAGGGGAGGATGTGTACAACTTGGAAAACATTAAGAATGGTAAATACTTATTAAGAATACCAAGGGTTACTAGACGCACTACCTACAAGCAAGCCACTCAACAAGGACAAAAAATAATAGGAGGACGAATTGGTGCGTATGGTGTAGGTGCTATTATTGAAACAAGACCAGCTAGAGAGTTAGAAATACCGATCGACAAGGAAGCTGTAAAAGATTTAGTGGGTATTTATCCTGTGATAGCAAAAGAAAGATTATCTGAAATTGAAGCAGGTAGGGTTGAAGATTACTCTCCTGAACTAGAATTGTATAACTCTATTTTTGGTACATCATTAGATGAAAGCGATCAAGAAAAGATAAAAGAATTTATTAACCTTAACGGTAAGCTTGGTAAGAAATTTTATAAGTAATGAAGTTAGAAAACTACACACCTGATTTTGCAGAAGATACAACTGAAAAGGAGCTAGGAATAAGTGATTATGTGTTTGATGCGTTCGCTGCTCCTGTACGTGGTTTGGAGGGATTGGCACACGGTGTCTATAATTTAGGTGATTTTCTATCTTTTGATATGCTTCCTGATTGGGACGAACAACGTTTCTTTGGACGCTCTCAAACATTACCCGGAACTTTAATAGAAGGACTTACACAGTTTGCAGTACCGTTTGGTATTATTGGTAAAGGTATAAGTGTAGCAGGTAAAGCAGCACGAGCAGGACAATTAACAGGCGTTGCAGGTAAAACTGCTAAAGCGGTAACCAAAGGTGCAAAGCCCGGACAGTTTACTGATCTTAGTTGGAAGGGTTACTTAGGAGCTGAGATGGCTTCTGACTTTGTAGCGTTCGACGGACAAGAAGAAAGACTGTCTAATCTTATTCAACAATTTCCTGAACTACAGAATCCAATAACTGAATACTTAGCAGCCGACCCTGACGACAACGAAGCAATGGGTCGAGTTAAGAATGTACTGGAAGGTGTGTTAGTTGGATTAGGTGTAGGTGCTGTATCTAAGTCTGTGATGGCAGGTATAAACGCTATTAAGACAAAGAATGTAGAGCTACAAAAAGGAGCAGACAGAGAAGATGCTATTACCACGGCAATGATGAAGTGGGGAGATGAGACCAAAGATTTAGGGTTTGCTGACTTACCTGAGTTTCGAGAAAAAAGACCTGAACCCGATCTACAGGAAAAACTAGAGACGGTCGAAAACACTGTTGAAAATTTAGAAGAAGCTATTGAGATAAGACCACGTCCATTTAAAACCTACGAAGAAGAAGGGATGATGGATATTATTCCGAGGGGTGCTGATACGCTAAAGAAAAGATTAATGAAGAGGTTCCCCGTAAAGGGAGCAGACCCTGAAGATATAGCGGATGTAGAAAAATTCATAGATGTAATGGGTCAGCGTATGTTTGGTGACGTTGCCTTATCAATAACAAACAAGATACCAGCTGCGGGTCGTTATAACTTTGGTAATAATCTCCTACAAATCAGAAAAAGCGTTATAGAAGAGGGTGGAGTTCAACGTGTAATGATACACGAGTTATGGCACAGTCTTAGCCGTTACTTACCAAAAGCAGATGTTGATTCATTAAGTAAAGAATTTAACAGAGAACGCAATAAATATATTAAAAGCTTTGGGGTTGAGATTAAAGATGTAGATAAGTTTAACTACAAAAACATTAAAGTTGAAGATCAGCCTGATGAATTAAAAGCGTTTTTAAGAGGGGAGTATACGAACAAAAACTATAGGTTTTCAGATTTAGACGAATACTTCGCTGAAGAAATGACTGATGCGTTTCTTAAAAAATTAGACACAGAAGAACTTGCTCCTACAGGCACATTTAAAAGAGTGGTTCAAGAAGTTGCTATTCTAATTAAAGATATGTTTGCGTCGTTGAAAGCTAAGTTAGGAATCGACCAACGACAAAAGATATTCAACGATTTTTTAAAACAACGAAACATTAGAAAGAGAAGCGAATATCCATTAGAGTACGGTTCAAGGTTTGCTGATCTTCCTGATTTTAAACCTACTGATATTGTTGATGATTTAGTTAAAAACGCTGATGTTTCTAGTTTTAGAGTTGGAGGTAAACAATCATTGACAGGGTTAGTTAAGACAATGACAAAACTTCCTAAAGGAATGTATCCAGAAGAGTTAGCAGGTATAGCAGATCAAGCCTCAACTAAACTGTTAAAAGAAGCTAAAAAGCAACCTAAGTTAAGCCAAGAGATGCTAGACGAAGGTGTAGTTAATGAACTAGCTGACGCAATGGGTTCGGACGGAAAGATGTTAAACTCATTGGTGCAACAAGCATCTAAAGACAAGCATGAGTTGTTTCGTATAACAGCAAGGATGTCGGCATTGAAATCGATGTTAACAGCTAACGGTAAAGAAATACTAGACGTAGCTGAACAATACAAGAACACCAAAGGAAAAGTAAGTGAAGATGAGTTGGAGATGACTGAAGCTCGTTTGAAAACTTTAATAGAACAACAACTACACATACAAGCTAGTCAATCAGGTTTAGCAAGTGGTTTTGGTAGAGGTCTTAAATCTAGGCAAATGGGTGTTAAGATTGGTCTAAGCGAAAGAGAAATATCCGATACTAAGCTACGCCAAGACTACCTAAATAAAAGAGGTGGTATGACCGTAGATAATATTGTTGAGAATATACTACTGGCTAAGAATGGTAATGGTGATGATCTGTGGAATACTATTATAGCTATGAACAAAACTGTCAGAGGTGCAGAAGGTGGTAAGTTCATGGATATGGTGCAGGAGTATTACAAGAACTCTTTGATGTGGGGGCCACGTACTTTAACAGTTAATGCCTTGGGTGGTGCGTTATCGTCTTCAATAAAGAACTTTGAAAGATACATAGGTGGTTGGGTTAGTGCTAGTCCTGAAACTAGGCAAGCTGTTGTTAATTCGTGGTCTCAAGGTATGCAGCTGAAAGACCTCGTAAGGTTTATGCTTAATGCTTGGAAAAGTGGCGACCACTATATAGGAGATGCTGGTTCAGCTTTTGTTGAGCAAACTGGTGGAAGCATCGGTTCTATAACAGCAAAGAATGTAGAACGTATGCGTGGTAAAGAAATAGAGAGCGACGGTATCAAGCAGTTCATAGATTACTTTGGCAATGCCGTTAGAATACCTAACCGATTTAATACATCTGTCGACCAGCTGTACAAATTTAACGAGTACAAGACTAGAGCCGTTGCACAGTTAACGCTGAAAGCTTATGAGTTAGGTATAAAGGACAGCGGAAAAGTAGCTGAGTATGTAACTGATTCATTGAATGCTTTGGTAACTAGGTCTAATAGAAACTTCTCACAGTCTAATTTAATTAAAGAAGCTAACGAAACTTTTAAACCTGAACAATTTGCTACACCTGCTGACAGAGAAAAAGCCATTGCGGAATATGTAGAAGGAAGGCAACAGGAAGTCGCTGAGATAGCTAGACAACAACAGCTAGTAGGAACAGAGACAAGAGATAACGACTTCATGGCACTAGAACAACTAGCACGTGATTGGGTTGATCCTAATATTAGATCAGCAGACGAAGTTACTTTCAGTGGTCAGCTGGGTAAAAATATGCAAAAACTACAAAGTTTTGTTAACGGTGTTCCGTTTGCTTTTATAGTTGCACCCTTTATTCGTACTCCTACTAACATATTAAAATTCTCTTTTAGTCGTTTGCTCGCACCAGCAGAAGCAGCATATAATGTAGCTAAGTATCTTAAAGGAGGAGAATACAAAAATAAGATAGACGCACTGTTGAACAACAAGGCACCTGCACTAGAGAAAACACGTAAGTCTTTAATGGAGCAAATGGTAGCTGTTAAACCTGACAATACTCCTGATTTATTGACTAGAGCAGAAGCACACGGACGATTAGCTAGTGGTACAATTATGACGGCAGCTCTTGCTTCCGTTGTTAGTATGTATAAAGATCGTATTAACGGTGGTGGCCCTAAAGATTATAAACAACGTCAAGCTTGGCAAGCTGCTGGTAATGTGCCGTACAGTATTAGGGTTGGCGATAAGTGGATTAGTTATCAAAGACTAGACCCTGTAGCTACTATGATAGGGGTCTTTGCTGATATGGCAGATTTAATAGAAGACGGCAAGATGCACAGTATTGACTCTAATATCTTTGAGAAAGTAATGGCTGCTAGTATGTTAACGGTTACTAGGAACGCTACTAATAAATCTTATTTAGCAGGTATAGATAAGTTTTTTAGTTTTATCTTTGATCCTGAGTCGACAAGTGCTGGGAAATATCTAGGAGGTGTTGCAGGTGGTTTTATACCTAATATACTGAACCAAGGTCAATCTCTAGCAGGAGATCAAGAGTTAAAAGAAACACGTACTTTCGTGGATGTTATAGCTAAACGAATACCGGGTGTAGCAATGGACTTAAAACGTAATCCACTTGGTGAACCTGTTGTACAAGAATACTTTGAAGGTGCTGCTGGTATTATTAATCCTTTAAATCCTATAATGTGGGGCAGTAAGAAAGATGATCCTGTGTTAACGGAACTAGCTAATGTTGCTCACGGTTTCTCTGCACCTAATGCTAAACTAGAAGGTCTTATTGATTTAACTAACTACGACGGGCCTAACGATAGAAGTGCATACGATAGGTGGTTAGAACTACATTCAAAAGTTAAAATAAACAATCTTACATTAAGACAAGCACTAACTAAGCTTATAAACTCTAAGCAGTACAAAGCACTTGATCCCCAGTCTTTTAGCGGTCTTCCTAGTCCTCGTGTTGAGTATTTACGCAGAGTAATGGGACGCTATAGACAGAAAGCTAAATTAGAAATGTTAAAAGAGTTTCCTGAAATAATGAGACTACAACAAGAAGTTAGAAGAGGAAAGAGAACGCAAAGAACAGAAGATGTGCTTGAACTCCTCGCTCAATAAGTAATAATATAATATCATGCCAACCACGTACGTAGATTATACAGCAACAGCAGCACAAACTGACTTTGCTTTTACCTTTCCATATTTAGAAGACGAACACGTAGTTGTTGAGATAGACGGTGTACAGAAAACACTGACCACTGACTACACTATCGTAACTTCTCCGTCCACTAAGATTGTACTTACTTCAGGAGCTACTGCCGGACAGGTTGTTAGAGTACGTCGTAAGAGTCAACCCGGCACAGACCTTGTGGACTTTGAGAACGGATCAGTCTTAACAGAGTCAGAACTAGACAGAGCGTATCTACACAATCGTTATCTAAACGAAGAGATAGGTGAACTAAACGATGCGTCGTTGCAGAAGGAAGCTGGAGGCACAGACTGGGACGCTGGTGGTAGTAAGATCAAGAATGTAGGGGAACCCACCGACGCACAAGACGCTGCCACTAAGAACTACGTAGACGGTAGTATATCCTCAGCCGTAACAGGTACAGGACTTCCTCCGTCGTTTGATAAGTTTACAGGGACAGGTTCACAAACAACATTCTCTTTAACCTTTACTACAAACGGTACAGCTTCCGCTTCAATTTTAGTAGCAATCGATGGGGAGGTAATAGACCCAGATGATTACACGATTTCAGGTGGTGCAGATGAAATAGAGTTTACCACACCTCCTCCTCTTAACTCAGAAATTCTAGTTATTGAAAGAGGTTTTAAAGTTAAGACGGACATACCAACAGAGTATGATTGGGGAAGCATAGTAGGTGATCCTGTTACCGCTAATTATTCATACGGACAAATAGTATAAGATATGAGTTTATCAGTACAATTAAGAAGAGGAACATCCGCACAGAACGCTGCGTTTATAGGAAGAGCTGGAGAGTTAATATATACAACTGATACCAAGGACTTGTTCGTACACGACGGTTCTAATGCTGGTGGTACTCCTGTTGGATCGTTAGCATCGATAGCTGATGATTCCGTTACTTTTGCTAAGATAGAAGAGATACCAGCTAATACGATACTTGGTAACAATACAGCTGGTTCTTCGGATATACTAGAGTTAAGTGTAGCACAGACTCAGGCTTTGTTGAACGTAGCTGACGGTGCCACTGCTAACGATAGTGATGCTAATTTAAAGAACAGAGCTAACCACACGGGTACACAGACTGCCAGTACTATATCTGACTTTGACACGGAAGTATCTAACAACACTGCTGTAGCTGCTAACACGGCTAAGGTAGGACTTACCAACGGATCAGTAGACTCTGACAAATTATCAACAACATTAGACTTTGGATCAATCGCATAACCACTTATAACCATGCCAAACATAGAAGTAAAATTAAGAAAAGGATCAGCTACAGAACACGCTTCATTCGCAGGAGCTTTAGGTGAAGTAACTGTAGATACGACTAACCAAACGTTACATGTACATGATGGTACAGGCGTTAACGGGTCTGGTGAACGTTTAGCTAAACACAGTGAGTTATCAGGAGCTGGATCAGGCGGTACAGTCACGTCAGTAGACAGCGGTACAGGATTGACAGGTGGGCCTATTACGTCAAGCGGTACGCTGAGTATAGCTAATGACGGTGTTGATACAGATCAGATAGCAGACGATGCTGTTACTCCTGCTAAACTAGCACACACTGCTGTTACACCCGGTTCTTATACAAACGCTGACATTACAGTAGACCAACAAGGCAGGATTACAGCTGCTGCTAATGGTAGTGGTGGTAGTGGCGTACAAGCTAAGTGCTTCTTTGACGGGACACTTTCAAGCCCTTCAGCTTCATCAGCGGTTAACATAGCTAGTATAACTAAAAACGGTACTGGTGACTACACGGTTACTTTTACTTCTTCCATAACTGATCCAATAGCTTCCGTCACAGCTGTTAATGCAAATGCTAGTGCTCCTGTAGATGCTAGTGTGTATTCAATAAGCTCTGCTTCTGTTCGTGTTATTACAGGATCAAATAATGCAGGAGTAGTCGATATGGGTGTACATTTACTTGTTTTCTAAAAATGACTGAATCCGTCTCACACTTTCTCGACTCTGCCCTTGCCATCGTTCTTGGCGTTATCGGGTGGATGATTAAAAAACTTACAGATCGATTGGAGAATGACGAGAGGCGTTTAACCAAAATAGAAGTAGAACTGGCTGCACAACGTGAACGGGATACTGCTGTTGAGAATCGTATGACGGGTCTTGAGAGTAGTGTTAAAGAGATCAGCCATAAACTAGACCGCATGATGGAGATGTTGATGAAACGTTAATATGGCTAAGATTTGTCCAAAGGGTATAGCGTGGGCTAAACGTACTTTTGATAAGTATCCTAGTGCGTATGCTAACATGGCTGCTTCTAAGTATTGCAAGAGTCCCACATACGGTAAGAAACGTAAGAAGCTTTCAATCAAGAAGAAGAAGTAGCATGGGTGAGTTAGCTAAATGGAGAGCACAGAACTGGGTACGTATTAGCAGCTCAGGTAAGATAGCAGGTAAGTGTGGGACTTCTAAGAACAAAAAGAATCCTGATCGTTGTCTTCCTATGTCTAAAGCACGTTCACTGTCCACTTCTCAACGAGCAGCTACAGCTAGAAAGAAGAAAGCAGCAGGAGCGAAAGGTAAACAATTTGTTAGTAACACACCCGCAGCAAGGGTATCATTAAAGATTAAAAAGAGGAAATAACTATGCCGTACGGAACTGGAACTTATGGATCACAAGTTGGTCGTCCACCTAAGAAACAAAAGATGAAACGTCGTAAGGGTTTGATGATTAAGAAAGGTAAATGAGTGTATCGTTATCTATAGGTAGAGGTGAGAAGTCCCGTAAAGGTGGACTCACTAAGAAGGGTAGAGACAAGTATAACAAAGCTACTGGGTCTAACCTGAAAGCTCCTCAACCCGGTGGTGGCCCTCGTAAGCGTTCTTTCTGTGCTCGTATGAGCGGTAACAAAGGCCCGATGAAAGACAGTAAAGGTCGTCCTACCCGTAAAGCGTTAGCGTTAAGAAGGTGGAAGTGCTGACGGATGGCTAAACCTTTTCGCAGAGCTCGACCCCGTCCTAATCCTTTATTCTTTCAAGCAAGGACTCTATCAGCTACCAACGGAAGTGGTGGAGGTGGTAGCACTGCTGATGTAGAAGTATCTATTGCTACTTTAAAGACACGATTGATTGCGTTAGAGTCAATAAAGGCGTTAGAATTTGAAGAGTAACAATTTATGAAAGATCACGTAGAAGGAGCTAAACTAGCAGACAGCTATACTGAACTGTGTAAGGGTGCAGTCGGGTATATGAAAGCGATGGAGGAGTACAACCCGGCACTGATGAATACCGTGGGTAAGTGGTTGAAAGATAACAACATAACCGTTGACAGCCGTAGTGGTACTCCTATGGATAGTTTAGCTAACGATTTTAAAACCCTACCTTTCAGTGAAGACACCGAGAATGAACAAGCAGCTGGAACTTGATCTGTATGATACGATCGATAATTATCGCAGAAATGACGGTAAGTTAAAACAAAAGTTATTACAGACGGGAGAGCCTAGAGGTACTTTTAAACACAGAGACCCACACCCTACTATAGCTAATTTGTTTTATATAAGTTGGATGAAAGGTAAAGAATACTGGGTAGAAGAAATTCCATATAAACTGTTAAGTAACACCTCCGATTATAGTAGGGGTGGTTATGTAAATCAGAAAGCATTACAAACAGGTTTACCTAAAGGTTTCTTTAAAGCAGGAGACGCTCATCCTACGATTAAAGGTTTTTTTTATAGACGCTATTCAGAAAGTAGGGAACTTTGGTACAGTAAAGAAGCTAATGAAGAACACAAATTAAAAAGTAATAAATTAGATAGAGAAAGACCGAAAACAGAAGAGCAAAAAGAAAAAAACCGTGAAAAAGTGAGGAAGTGGAGGCGAACCGAAAAAGGTAAAGCCTATACTAAAGCACGTAATCAAACTTATTTTAAAACGGAAAAAGGCAAGCTTGCTATGGCTGTTGTAATGAACAAAAGGAGAGCCGCTAAGAAAAAAGCTGTAGAAGAGCTCAGTGAAAGAGAAGAAGGTATTATAAAAGAAATCTACGCATATCGTATAAGACTCCAAAACAAACTAAGGATACCTTTTCATGTAGATCACATCATACCTTTATCCAAAGGAGGACTACACCACCCAATTAATTTACAAGTTGTACCCGCTAAGTGGAATGTAAGTAAAGGAAACCGTAACACCGAGAGATGGTTACCAAACGGAATGTAATAGTACCACCGCCTCTGCGGGACTTTAGAAACTTTCTGTACTTAGTATGGAAACATCTTAACCTACCAGACCCGACAGAACTACAGTACGATATTGCTGACTATATGCAGCACGGCCCTAAGCGGTCAACCATCATGGCGTTTCGTGGTGTTGGTAAAAGCTGGATTTGTAGTGCGTATGTAGTACATCAACTACTGCTAGACCCAACAAAGAACGTACTCGTTGTATCTGCTTCTAAGAATCGTGCTGATGACTTCTCTACGTTTACGTTAAAGATCATACACGATATACCCATCCTTAAACAACTGAAACCAACAGAGAACCAACGGTTCAGTAAGATAGCTTTTGATGTAGGCCCTGCCCCTGCCTCTCACGCCCCCTCCGTTAAGTCCCTTGGTATATCATCCCAGTTAACAGGGTCTCGTGCTGATATAATCGTAGCTGACGACGTAGAAGTCCCTAACAACTCCGCTACCCAAGGTATGCGGGATAAACTAGATGAACAAGTAAAAGAGTTTGAAGCGATCCTTAAACCACTCGATTCGTCCCGTGTGTTATTCCTTGGTACTCCTCAGTGTGAAGATAGTATCTATAACAAATTACGAGAAAGAGGCTACAACGCCCGTATATGGCCTTCGGAGTATCCGGATGAGTCAGAAGTCATATCAAACTACGGAGGCGATCTAGCACCCCTTATAGCCGATAATATAGACGAAACAACAGTAAGTACCACTACAGAACCTCTACGGTTTACTGATATAGACTTAGAAGAACGTAAGATGTCGTACGGTCGTACCGGGTACGCTCTACAGTTCATGTTGAATCCTAAGCTATCCGATGCTGATAGATACCCTCTAAAGATTAATGATCTGATCATCATGGATGTAGACGTGGATACAGCTCCGGAGAAAGTCCTGTGGTCGTCTGATCCAGATCAAGCAGATAGAACTCTACCTAACGTAGGTCTCAGTGGGGATCGATATAAACGTCCAGCTAAAACGGTCGGGGATAACGTACCCTATACAGGCTCTGTACTATCCATTGACCCGTCTGGTCGTGGTAAAGATGAAACAGGGTACGCAGTGGTTAAGATGCTTAACGGTCAACTGTTTGTACCCGATGCTGGTGGTATCCGTGGTGGTTATGACGAGGTAACACTAAAACGTCTCGTCTCTATAGCCAAGGATAACAAAGTTAACAAAGTAGTTATAGAGTCTAACTTTGGTGACGGTATGTTTATGGAACTGATTAAACCGTTGTTTCGTACTACGTACCCGGTAACCATAGAAGAGGTAAGACATAACAAACAAAAAGAACTACGTATTGTTGACGTTATGGAACCTGTACTAAACTCTCATCGTCTTATCTTTGATCCTAGTGTTATTAATGACGACTATAAGAGTGCTCTAACCTATCCTATAGAACAACAAACTAGGTACATGCTTATGTATCAACTATCACGAATAACACGTGATAAAGGTTCACTGGCACATGATGACCGTCTTGACGCTTTATCAATAGCGATTGGTTATTGGGTGCAGCAGATGGCTGCCTGCGTTAACCAAAACATGATTGATAGAAAACAAGAACTGTTAGATCAAGAGTTAACAAACTTTACTGATAGCTTTTATAAACGTAAACGTTCTAAAGCGTTCCTTTGGAGTTAACATATATCTCTCTTACATCTATCTTCTATATACTGTGTTTTTGTAGTTAGTACAGATACAGGATTATTTATAATCACACCTATCCTTAAACCTGTTGAAATAAGATGACGACTATAGGATAAAAGCGTGTGAAGTCTTTCAGGAGCTTTTACAATAACAGTTAATAACGACGACGATTATAGACGTCATTCGTTGTTAGTTGTCCTAAAGAAGAATTATCGACTTATTGATGTTATCGTTTAAAACAGACAGCTGTTGCAGCACTCTCACTAAAGCCGTGGAGGCTAGTATAACAACATAGAGCCTAGACAGGTTGGGTGTCAATAGTAGAGTTGTAAGTCGTTGTTATTAAGGGGTTTATGAACCGTGACAAAACGACGCTTGAAGATTGTAACAATATAACGTACACTATTTCATGTTATGGATATGAACCATCAAGTCGATTCTTTTATGTTCGATCTGGATAATTTAATACGACGATACCAGATAGAATATGACCTGTCAGATCAAGCATTGGTCGGAGCGTTGGAATTTGCGAAGCTCACTATTCTAACGGATTCCAGCATACTTTTCAGCCCGGAAGACATCGACGAAGACGACGGTATCAGCCCGCACTTTTGAGTCGCTAACGCTCCTCATCGCACTTACTCGCTACGCTCGATAACTGCTCTTCTAGTCGGTTGCTGACGTTGCAAAAAATGGTGAAAAAATCTGAGCGGCTTATATACGCTATGTACGCGTTCGTTTACCCCGTGGCTACCCTGTGTTTTTTCTACTGGCAGGGGATAGATTATTGCACAATACTTTTAAAATTGAGCTGTGGTAGACGGCACGAAACGATAGCAATCTTGTTAACTCCTGATAATCAGCACTTTATAAAATAACTAAGCATACATACTACGGGCGTTATGTCCAATACAGCTTAGGAAAGATCAGCTTGTTGGTAGTTTTGTTTAATTTATAGGTATCGTTCGCAAATCGACAGATCAACCAGTGCAATTGCGTCAAGGGCTGCTCGTTTCATATCGTTTTATCATGATGTGTTGATGTCTATTTTTTACGCTTTCTGCCGTCTCCTCTTTTCCAAATATGGAACAGCTTTGCCAAATATGGAAGTGCTGTCTTTCGTTCCCTTGTTTCGCTTTAAATCGATCAGCTGTAAACTTTATAAAACTTTTTTTACTTTTTTATCTCTCTAGTTATTAGCGAGTTATGCAATACTTATGAACAATCGAGTTGACAAGTTATAGAAAAAGCACTAAAGGAAAAGCTCACACAAAAACACATTATTACTATTATGACAAATTATCATTTGAAACTTAAAGCTTATGCAATAGCCGTTACTAGTTTAAAAAAGCAAATAGAAGCAAAACGCAAGCTAGAGCTACGAACTAAATGCTTAAATAGACGCTTTTTAATTGAAGAGGAACGAAACGAACTGGCAAAGCTGGTCTATCAAATTAACGAATTAAGAAACGAGCTTATCTAATAACATCACAAATAATATGAAAACCGAAAAGACAACCGACGAACGCCTACGCACCTACGCACTTAACCAGCAACCAATGGACGACCTTGACCGACACTTGCCTCCGACAAAATCGCGAACCTATATGCTCTACTTGCTTGCCTCTCCAATGTTAGCACTTGGAGCGTGGCTTGTCCTAGTATGGGCTTGCCTTAATACTGACGCGAATTAATAGAAAGAAAAACCGATATGACAACTACATTAGAAAAACCATCCGTTGAAAAGTATCAAGATTGTTACCTAGTACCATTTGTACCTAACGAAATACAATGGGATTTAAGTACGGTGATAAGAGGTTGCTGTAATTTTGACGAGGACGAGGTTCTGTTATCCGTTCCGTTGTTTAATAATTGGGTACTCTCAGACTTTGAAATGGATTCTTGCAGTTATTTAATGCAGGAGAGCTGTGACTTTTTAAGTGATCTCTATAGACAATTAGATGGAGTAGAGACTGGCTATTTAATCTTTAGACCTTGGTAAACATATGAATAAATTGCTGCTACTGACCCTATTGTTAACCGTTGCGAGCTGTTCAACCGTTTGCAAGCGAAAGACTTGTTGTCCGGCTCCAAATCACGGGCCGTGCCCAGTTTGTCACTATCCTAATGAGTAAACAAGAGCAGTTACCGAGCAAAGCGAGTAAGTGCGATGG
>Ga0208791_1000562_pt1 | contig 16144 bp, 12 predicted proteins | sample 11_taG_FD_184084 | JGI IMG/M metagenome (GOLD analysis project Ga0208791, IMG submission 184084) | Marine viral communities from the Subarctic Pacific Ocean - 11_ETSP_OMZ_AT15265 metaG (SPAdes) (version 2) | ecosystem: Environmental > Aquatic > Marine > Oceanic | place: Pacific Ocean | collected...
AGTGGAGTGGCTGACCTGGGTGATGTTGGTCTGACCCCGCTTGGCTGCACTTGGCAACCTCACAGAGGGCCTTTGGGAAGTATTGGAACACACCACTGAATAGCGGGATAGCCTTGCGCTTCGCATGCTTGTCAGGCTCAGGCTTCGATGGATAACCGACTGGCTCCATGTCACCTTCCCCCATCGCGATTGCTTTGGGGTCGAGAGGGCCGTATGGGTCAGGTCCATATGTGTTGAGCAGGTCGTTCATGCCGCACCTCCTCCCACATAAAGCTTACTCATGACGAGATCGTATTGTTCTCTGAATGTCCCCAGAAACGCATCCTGTGCCTCTCTGACGCGTTCCGTGTAGTCATCGGCACACACTTCCACAATAAGCTGTCGAAGCTCTCTAGGGCTATTCTCAGGCTGAGGATGGTATGATACGAAATGCCAGGTCTTCAGGCCAGTAGTCGCAAGCGACCAGTGGACTTGAGGTTTGTAGGCAGCGGGCAGTTCACCAGCGATGAGATACTCGCTATGCTGATCAATCTGTGGAGCCTTGATCTCAAGCCCAGCTACCCACTCGCCGTCTTCGCCTTTGATGAGTCCATCGGGTGAGCATCCAATGATCTTATCCTCACGGGTGCAGAAGCCCACCTCACTCACCTTGATACCAGTCTCCTGTTCAAAGTAAGCTCTGGCGGCAGGCTCATTCTGGTGACCCCACTCGGTGTATTTGTTACCTTCGAACGGGAACGTGTCAGCGATGCTACACTGCCGAGCGAGCTTCCGTGCGTAGCCGATACGACTAGCAGAGAGCTTACCCGTTGGCGTGATGACGCTGGAGGCCATGCTAGCGGTAGCGCAGCCGAGGCGGGCGCGAAGCCATTCGTCGCTACCTTGGGCTAGGTGTTCATGGACAATCATGATTCCACCTCCTCCTGCTCAGTGGTCTCCAGTCTCTCGAATGGGTTGACCGTGACAGCTTGAGCCTGCGTCACATTGCGTAAGCCCTCAAACTCAGTCTTCTCAGCAGCGGACACGGCATCCATGATCTCTGGGGAGAGTGTTAACCACTTGGTCAAGCGGCGGAAGGCAGTTTTCTTTGCCATCTCCCCATAGTTTGATACCCAAGGGCCAGACTTGCCAGCGCGTGATTTGTTCTTGATCTCATCGATCTCAGCGCGGGACATGATCTCGGACTGGGTAGACCCATCCTTGAGTGCGACCTGCGCGTAGGCTGCGATTACCTCACCACGTTCCTTGCGGAGGTCGTATGTGTGCTCAGTCACCTGGCCCATGTTGTGGGTAAAGGTGTCATTCTCGCAGACAACATCAGCGTGGATCTTGACCACATCACCAGAGCGGCGAACGAGTTCCACCAGCCCTTTGTAATCAAGAACCAGTGTGCACTCGCGACCGTAGGGGATGAGGTGAGCGCGTCTCCCGTCAGGCTCAAGCCCCATTGCTGAGAGATCAAGCAGGCACTTGAAGAAGCTCTCCTGTGTGCAGGATTGCAGCTTGGGAGTGCGAGTGAGCGCAGTGATAGCTACCCGTGCAAACCTATCCGGTGACAGGTGAGATGGTAGAGCAGTAGCGAACTGCTGCTTCATGGCGTCGCTTGAGATGATGCTCTTGAGCGAGGTCTGCTGAGGTGCGAGTTGATTACTCATCGTTGCCTCCTCTCTTCAGGAATTGCTCCTCACGCCAGCAAGGGACACCTTTGTGCGCTGCCCAGTCGAGGAGCGCGTCTTCTTGTGTATTCCCCTTGCCGACCAGGTCATCACCGTCCACGTGTGCAACGTGCCCGGTCTTGAATTGGTAGGTGAGGATTTGGTGCTTATCTTGCCATGCGCGTCTAGGCGACAGGCTTTCTTCTGTTTCGATTAGTTCGTTCATTTTGTTCGTTGATTAGAATTTGATTAGGATGAAGGCGAGTCCCGCGAGGAGCATTCCTGTTGAGACCAGCAGGGCTGGGTATGTGATTAGTAGATCAAGCATAGCCTAGCGGTTGTGCGCCCACGGGCTGGTTGTGGAGGTGGCCATTGTGTGATCCTCGTCGAGCCGCACTGCTGCGTTGAATTCGTCGAGAGCGCGGTAGAGCATGCGCGAGCGATACTCATGAGCTTCCTCTTGATCAGGCTCGAGATCCGGCCCGATACCAAGCTCCTCCTCACAATCGAGTAGATCCTGAGCCGCTTGAGCTAGCTCCTTGATGATTTCGTTGTCAATAATCATGGGTCTATTCTGTGATGGAGATTTCCTTCTTGGCGAGCTGGAGAGTTCCAGATTCGAATCGTGGCAGAACCCAATCAAGGATAGCTGCTGTTGCGCCCTTGAGCGTGGTATCTGAGTCTGACGCAAGGATGGTCAGACGGTCCTTGATCACAGGTGAAACCTCGATCACTGTCTTTGTTGGTTTTGGTTTGTCGTTCATGACAACGACAAGGTGACACCGAGTTACCTAGTTGGCAACTAAAAGTTTCCCAGAAAGAAACTATTTTTTAACTGCGTGAAGATCAGCTAGTTAGCCCTCTCGTGAGCCTTCTGCTCTGTCCAGTTCAGCTTGCCGTCTCCATTGGTATCGGCATCTGGATTGTTTTTAAAATACCTATCCTTCCACTCCTCTGGTGTTTCGTATAGGAGTGCTGTGATGATTGTGAGGGTGAGGGAAATGGTCACAATGGCAAAGGTTATCGACATCATTGCGACAGAGAAGGCTGAAAAGTAAATTGATCGTGAAAGCTCTTGAATTTCCTTTGTCATCTGAATGACAAATCTAGCCCGACCCGCGCATTTATACCAGTAATATCTTGCTGATTGCGCTTTTATACCAGTTGACTAATCTTGACTGGATGCTAGACGCGCTGCAAGAGCGTTGATGCCATCGGAAATGGTGTCGAGCTTGGGAGATACTTCCTCAGCTAAAGAGATTCGGCCCTTGAGTTCACCCATCTCGTCAGTAAGGCTGATTAGTTGGGCGTTGTTCACTTCAAGTTTACCCTCAAGCTTGTCGCCGCGCTCCTTGGTTTCCTTGTGATTCGAGTGAATGATTTTCCAGAATAGCCCGATCACTCCCGCCAGCACGGTGAGTGCTGAGATGAGGAGAGGGGTCTGGCCTTCGATAGCTGCGATGATAGGTGTGATCATTTGATGTAGCGTGTAGATGTGATGAGGTTGCCCTTGCGGCGCTCAGTCTCGTCGAGGAGGATGTAGTCGAACGAGCGAACACGTTGCCCCCAGTCGTTGATACGCATGGGATTGTCGTATTCGTCGAGCAGGGAATAAAGGGAGTTCTTGAATCGCTTCCAGGTTGACTTGGGTATTGTCTGGCAACCGAGGGAGGAGGTGGAGTTGTATCCACCGGAGTGCAGGTTAATGGCGTGAAACCCACAGTCTAAGCGCCCATCCCCGTCACGGTGGACAGTGAACGGTTCGCATTGACGGAACGCCTGAGCGCCCTTGTGTTTCCCCTTGCCGAAGCGATGGATGCCCGTCTTTAGCATAGCCATCCCCTTTCGCCTGCTGGTCTTATTCCTCCAGCCATTCGGGTCCGTGTTTGCCTGATAACGCTCGACCCCATCAGGGTGGACGATGAATATTGCATCGTCATACAAGCGCCGATCATTCTGACCCGGCTTCCCCATTGAGTCTAGATAATAACCTCGTATTGCGACCAACGACACGACCGTGGAATCAACACCATTCACGGCGATAATCTCACGGAGTTCGTCCTCGTTGAGTCGCGGGGTCTTCATTATTTAGCGGGATATATTGTGATCGGAACGGTGCCGCCCCCGAGCCGGTCAGGGAGAGGGAGGTTGAGCGTGCCAGATACACCCTCCAGCGCCGTGCAGGACGAGAGACCGAGGGACAGGATGCTGAGTGCGATTAGTTTTTTCATTGTTGTATTTTAGGATTTCCCCGCATCAGCCACGCCCTGCCCGATAATGAAGGCGGAAGCAACGGCGGTGATGGAGAGGAGTTGGTCGGGAGTCAGTCCGATGTCTGCCCCGATAATGTTAATGACCGCAGTGATGACGGCGGCCCATAACTTTCTGGATTTCAGTTTTTCTAACATGAGTCTTTTTAAAGTGAGTCAATGGCCGCGAACCAGGTTCCAGCGAGAACCGCTTGACCGGCAGCCTCGTAAGGGTGAGTCTCGTCCACGTAATACGTCGCGTTGTCCGCATACGCAGTCCCTCCACTTGCTGCGATGAAGGCTGCGTCAACGTCCTCTAGCGCATCGTAAAGGGTTCGATCACTCTTGATGAGTTCATTCAACTCTAGTGTGGCAGCTAGGACGTTGCTGTAATTGGTCACCGTGGTCGCCCTTCTCGGTATGGTGCAAGCCACCACCTTGTATCCAGCATCGCGAGCCTCAGACCACATCGATTTCAGGTTGGCATAATATGCGGCTGGGTCTGGGCTGGAAGAGTTCTGGTTGATGTCATTCGTTCCACCCATAATCCTGAGCACATAATTTTCGGCTCCAGATGGAACAGTGTGACCGGCAAGCAGTGTCGTGAAATCCGCCTCCATCTCGTCAGTCCTAGCGCCGCCCACCGCATCATTCTCCAAGAACTCGTAATCCAACTCAGGGTGGTCGTTCCCTGCTACAGTCATGAAGTGGGTCTCGCCGGTAATCGGAACAGTGGTATTTAAGTGGGAATTGGTGGATGTGCGAGATAATGAGTCACCTTCCACCAGAACTTTCCATTGGTCGCGGTAAACCGTGGCTTTGATTTCTTCGGTGAGACTTGTGACCTCGCTAGAGGTGAGTGCGTCATTGATCAGCATAGACCCCGCGAATCGCCACTCATCCCCAAATTGGAGGTCCTCCAACTCAGTGTGTAACGGTATTGTTGTGGAGTAGGTCTCAACGAGAGTGCCATCCCGGTAGAGGGATACATCGCCACTGGAACCCTCATCCCGAACAAGCGCGAATACCGTTCGCGGCAAGGTGTGTGCTTGTGTGGATGGTGAGAAGGTATGCTCATCCAGCGGCCCTCCTGGGCCTCTCGTTGTGGCGGATAGGTTCCCACCTGCTCTCGAGTCGATGCGGATAAAGCCGTGATCGTTATGTCCCGATGATGCGACATCCGCAGTCACCCCAAAGAGTCCTTGATAGGACGCCCATTGGGAGCTTCCCTTGGGTTCACCCCAAACGACTAGAGTGGTTGATCCCGCGAACTGCGCTCCGAGACGGACGTATTGATCCGCGCTCCAAGCCTGACCCAGCACGGATGGAGAACCATCTAATGTTAGCCCCGTTAGGTCATCGCCCAGCAAACCGTAGCGAGTTGTTCCCGTGTTGATGTTTTGCCCGTATCTCAGGAGTTGAAGAGATTTGACGGAGCTGAGATATGGTTTCGTGCTGATAGTGTCGAGGAGTCTGGAGATTCGGATCTTCTCCTCGCGACTTGTGGAATTAGTGAATTGCGCGAAATACGCCACGACGTCATCACTTAAATTGTATCCCCCATAGAAGATTCTATTGTCCAGATCCCTCCACAGATCGCCCTCTTGAACACCATCCGCGACAGCCTCGGAGAAGTTGCTATATGGACCTGCTACGCTAATTATCCCCGCCCCAATGTTCTCCCGCGCCTGCTCTTTCTGAGCGTCAGTTAAGGTCTGCGCGACAGTGTGCTTTACGAAAGGCATGTCCTCTGGTGGAGCAAGGTCGGCGTTAGCCTTTACCTCGAGCGGCAGCGGCACGGTGAAGGTTGTCTGCTCCGACCCGTAGTAGGTAAGGTCTACTTGATCCGTGATATTCGTGCCCCCATTGGTGGCCAGCTTGGCGCTCCATTCGGTGATGGGTGTGAAGTTGTCGATGTTCGTCCCACCTGTTGATAAGCCGTAATCCTGCCCCGTGGCGGCATCGGTGACATCCCCGTTCACAATATCGATGATCGCGGGGATGAGATAGGTTACGTCTACGTTTTGCGCATTGATCGCATTCGTCTCGGTGTATGGGCGGGACGATGCCTTGAGGGTGATCACGCCCCCGCCGGTGAAGTTGATGACCACATCGGACGTGATGCTTGGTTCACCAGACCTCTTGCCGATGCGGGTGGTGGGGAAAGATTTGCTCGCAAGATCAAGCAATGCCGCCGATGCGTTGATGTTACTCGCCTCAGCTGCCGCCTCGCTTGCTGCTGCGTTCGTCTCGCTGGTGGCTGCGTTAGTCTCGCTCGTCGCTGCTGCCGCTGCCGATGCCGCTGCCTCTGTGACTGCCGATCCTAAGCCGAGATAGTCAGCTTGCTCCTCGGCTGTCCGGCTGACCAGATCCCCGTTGGCATCTTGACCAATCGTGGAATTGGTGGCGCTTGGAAGGGTTGATCCCGCGCTGCCAGGTGCTACCTGAATCGTGCGACCCAGCTCCTCTTTAAGCTGCTGGGCCTGCATAACCCCGTAATCCAGCGCGTCCTCAAGGCTTTCCTCGCGCAGTCTCCCGCCCTCGACCAGATCGGTCTCTTGGCTAAATGGAACCTCGCGACGAAGTGTGACCTTGACCTCGCTGGAATACGCCACGCTAGTGAACACCTCTACCCCAGCGTCATCACCCACTCCTGTGACCGTGATGGCATCATTCGACAGCACCCCGTCAAGGTAGAGCTTGACATGGGATGCGTCTAATACCTTGAATAGGAACGGGTAAGCTGTGACTGTGCTGCCATTCCCATCATAGGAGACAATAGGTGTAACGTCTGGAAGTGACATAGGATCTTTGTTATCTGGTTTTTAATGGTAAGTGAAGGACATTGGATTGCAGCACCGATGTCTAGAAGGCTTCGGGTATTAACTCTCGAAGAAGTTCCTCGCGCCCCTCGATCTCTCGAATCTCCTTGAGGTGGGACTTGCTAAACTTCTTCTCAGGGATCGGAGTCTCACCAACCTTAGCATCTAGTAGGGACTGAGCAATCTTAGCGGTGGGGGTTGTAGGGTTGTCGTATCCTGCCGCGAGGATCTCGTCATCCGATAACCCGAGAACGGAAACCGCCCTCAAGACATCCTGATAACCCTCGAATGCCAGCTTGGTGTCCCTTCGGTAATCCTCGACAGCCTTAGTGAGACTCTCGCGATCAGCCTCCCCATCCCTCCACGCTTTGTTGAAGTTGGTTGAAGCATTCCGCTTGTCATCAGTGAACTCCCAGGTGCGATACTTTACAGCATCCTGTCTCCGCACGGTCGTCACCCTTTGACCAGTAATGACCGCACCGATCTCTGTGGCAAGATCGAACTCTTTGCCCGATGGGGTTTTCTCACCAGTGTATGCCCTCCTGATTCTCTCGCCTGTCCGAAGGAATCCCGGCTCAAGAGCTTTCAGTAGGTGTATGGCACGATCCTTCGTCTGGGTGAGCACGTCATCATTATCATTGGAGATTTTCCTACCCAAATCATCCTCGCCCTCAAAGGTCTCAATGAGCGCCTTGGTTCCTATCTCAACTCCGTAGAATGGCTCCAGACCCTTCATCACCCCCTTGGTGAGTGAGGTGGCAGACAACCCCTCACGCTGAGAGATTATGAATGGTGTTTTGAAGATGGAAAACGGATCAGTGTAACTGAAGTTTGCGTATTTCGGGTCTCCAGATGGGGATCTCCCGACATACATAAGGAGGGAATCCTTATCCCAAGGCGCTGCGATAGCGCGAGTAGCCTCATCCTCCTCATCATCAACGTCGAACATCTCCTTGAGGAATGCCGCTAGTGCAATCGGGACAGCGTGTGCCATCATAAAGAAGGACATGCGACGAATACCGACAACCTTGAGATCGGGGTCTTTCATCTCGGTGATGGCGCGAGCGATGATGTTGTGATTATTTCTCAGGACTTCAGCGGTGAAGGAGGTGAAGGTTCCAACAAGAGGAACTCTCCGCAATGCCTTTACTGCTGTCGGCACTTGAGAGTAATCAGGCATCGTGTCCCGAATGATCTGTGCTGCTTCGCGATCAATCTTCTCTTGGCTCCAATTCTTCTTGTGCTTGGCTAGCTTCCTTTTCTCAGACTCGAAGGCGACAATCTTATGAAAGTCATCTTCCGCTTGGTAAGCTGCCTGTATCACATCCAGAGGAGCCTTGGCGATCTTCAGGAGTTTCTTTTGTGAATACTCCTCAATGTCCACCTCTCCTGCCGAGAAGTCCTTTAGGATGTCCTTGAATTCCTGCGAGACAGCGCCTTGATGCATGATGCCCAGCCGGACGTAGTAGCGAATCCGATCCTCGATTTCTGGCGTTCTCGCGAAGCCGAATATCTCCTTGAAATTGATCACCGCAGAATCTTTTCCGCTGCGAGCATACTCGAAGAAGTTATCATTTGCTAGCACATAGCCGAAGTTGGAGAAGAAGTTCCTCGCGTGAGTTGTGGGGTTGTAGATCGTCTTCGAGACCTTTGCGGTGGAGTTGAATTTCAACCACCACTTCAGCCATGTTCCGATCTCCTTCTTGCCCAATTCCGCGAAATCCTTCAAGGCTTGAGCCATTTCCTCGGAGACATGGTAACCATCAAGGGGAGCGAGGGCATCATTACCCTCGGCTGTTATCGGTGTCGCGAAACCCTTCCTGGGCTTTTCAAAAATAATGTCACCTAAGCCATCCTTCTTGAAGTCCTCCAGTATGCTATGACTGGCGACCTGACCCGCCATCTTTCGGACAGAGTTGAGATAGTTCTCATCGAGGCGCTTGTATTCCCCCCACAGATCCCTAATAGGTTTGGGGATGGACTTCCTTCCAATCAGGTTGCCGAGGTGCTTCTGACCCAGTAGCGCAGTCATGGAGTCCATCATGGAACCTGAGACTGAATCCTTTAGGAGGTTTTCAACATATCCGTCAAGCTGCTCATCCTTGCTGATGCCAGGTGTGTAAGCGTCAGCAGGTAACTCCTTGCGAAGGTATTCCTTTGCGGCATCCCTAGCCTCTTGGGGAACCTCTTTCTCCCAGCTTTCGGGGCGAGTGAAGCGGCGATAGGATCGATTGAGGTAGTTGCCCATCTGCCTTTCAAACACTTGAGCGAGATCCCCTTTAGCTATACCGCTATCGATCATCTTTTGCGACAGTCGATCCACCTGATCACGCGCTTCCTGAACAATTGGCTGGATCTCTTGTGGGAGGGTGTCCATTTTAGCATCACCAGTGGCGACCTCTTGAGCTTGACGCATCAACATATCCCGGGCGACCTCACCCTTGACGGTCTTGTTGATCTGCTTCCTAAGACGCGCAACCACCTGCTCTGCTTCTTTGAGTTCCGCAAGCTGGGTGGCTTCCGCTGCCATCTTGATCTTGTGCTGCTCCCTAGTTAGTCGACCGCGAGCGGTGAGATTATTCCGAAGTGCTTTGATTATGCGGAACTCAGACACAGCTTTGGGTAGCTTGAAGGGGAGGATCACAGAACGAAAGCCCTCGTCCTCTTTCATTTTAAGACTGTCAACCCCGGATCGCCGCTCGACGATTAGCTCCGCGACCTCCTCAATCTCGCTCTTGATTGCCTTCATGCGAGAAGGTAACGCCATGTATAGACCCTCGGCCTGGGCGAGAGACTCAACCTCAATGATGGCCCTCTCGGACTCGGAGTCAGCTTTCGCATACTGCTCTCTGTATCTCGCGAGGATATCTTCCTTCCTCTTCCTGACCTTATCAGAGAACTCCGCGAATCGTGAGCTACCATTGAATATCTGATCAACAGCCTCGCTCATCTGCTCGTCCTTCGGCGTGATGGAGAAGCTGATCTCGTCCCTGCTCGCGTCGAATCTCTGGCTCAGTGGGATCACGTTGCCGTCAGCGTCGCGGGTGATGGGGTCTGCGGATTTAGCTTGATTGGGGTTGAACACTACAATCTCAGTCCCGAATTTCGACTTGTATTCAACTCCATCATACCCGTCTCTAATTGCTGTTTTAGTGACATCCTTGGCTGATGAATCCATCGGTAGCCCCAATCTTTCCCTGACCAGAACGGGACGGTCCTTTACTCCTCCTTTAAATGGACCATCGTCAAACAACTCCTCGCTTAAACTCAAAAGATTGCCACTTAAATAAAACCGACCTAATGCCCCTGTTCTGTTCGCTCCTCTTGCCACGGACCATGCCCCAACCTTCTTAACGTTCTTTCCAGAAGGTGCAAACGGAACTTCCGTGTACATCTTCGAAGTCTTTTCTTCAGAGTCGAAATAGAACCCATCACCAAGATAGCCATCGTCAACCTGCCCTGTCTTTTCTGGATCAAACCGATCAAACCCCTTGGTCCGTGTCCCATGAAATACAGGCCCAGAATTATACCCCGCCATCTTAGCAGCCTCGTCCACCAGTTTCTGCTGCGTCTCAACGTCACCGGACTCGACCGCTGCCATATACTCAGCGTCCTGCGCTGGCGTGATGGAGAAGGAGGGGCTTGAGGTGTCAACGACCTGCCCGTTCTCCTCGGTGATCTTGATGTCAGCATCGTCAAAGATGACGTAGTTGGATGTGCCTTCGCCGCCTGCTCTGCTGTCGCCGTCGAGGTAGCGGAGGCCTTTGATGCCACGCCCAAGGAGCGCTTTAGACGCCTGAGGCGCCCCGCCTTCTCTCCTATCAAGCGCGGAAACAACATTGGAGCCTACTCGCTCACCAAAGCCCCCGCTAGCGTATCTCTCTAGGTATTCAGCATCCTCTGCCATAAAGTCCGAAAGCGCCTCCCTCACCAGCTCACTCTGCTCACTCAGCACCTTGTCCAAGTCAAGAAGCTCGTCCTGCTCTACGTTGAGTTCTACGGTGTAGAGGGAGCCAGAAGTCCACTCGCCAGAATCTTTGTATTTCTCAAGGAACCTAATATCTTCCTCGACGGCGCCAGCCAAAGAATCCGCGCCCCCCTTTCTGTATCTGCCCGCTTTTTCCTTTGCCGTAGCAAGAGCTGCGTCAATGTCACCCCCCGCTTTTTCGAGCCTTCTTTTGGCCCCATCCGTCCCTGATTTCGATAAGGTGTCCCTGTAACCCTTAGCAACCGACAACGCCTCTGCAAAGTAAAGCCCCCAGCCATACGCCTGAGCGCCCTCGCCTGTGCCGATTTTCTCGGTGCTGAACTTGTCAACCTTGTGAGGTGTCCCGTGGTGTGCTGTGATCGAGAAGCTAGCAGGGCCAACGACTCCACCGTCCTTAGTGGGATAGGTCTTGGTCTCCGCGTTAGGTGTGACTGTCGTGTTGCCAATGGAGAATGTGGGGTCGTAAAGATCATCCAATATCTCTTGCTGATATTGCTCCTGCATCCTCTCTGCATACGCCTTCTCGTCCAATCCAAGCGCACGCATTGCCAAGCTCTCCAATTCTGGGTCGATCCCGTTTCCGTCTTTCCTGTGAAACTCAATCGCCTTCGCAACATCGAAGACCGAGCGCAGCAACTTGGTGACGAGCTCTGCAAACGCGCGCAATGGAGCAGGCACAGAGTCAGGATTTTCAAGCACGCGCCACGCTTTGCGATACCATGCTTGGCTGGACTTGGGGATAGAATCATGGTTTCCCTGCAACATGTATGCCTTGGCGAACTTAGAGAAACCTTCAATGACGGCCCTGTTGGGATCAACGTCATAACCTTGCGTCATGTCGATGCCAGCGATAGCACCGAACTCGTCAAGCATGGTCTTGACCTCATCGAAAGTGGTTTCACCTCGCTCAACGATTAGTCGCAGGAATCCCTCAGAGAACTCCTCGTCCACCGTGGTGGGCAGTGTCATCTTGTCCTTAGCTAGGCGAACTGCGAAACCGGCCATCTTGCGGCGCAGAGTTACGGAACCCTGCTCAGTGTAGTTGTTGAGGTCAATGGTTTCGGGAGCAGCCTCACCCCTCTGCATATAGGACACAGCAACCGCCTCCTTGAGTCTCTCAACGGTCTCAACTCTGAGATCGGCAAGCTCTTGGAACGTGCGCGGCTTTGCGATCTCCGCTTTGTTGTCGCCCTCGGATGTCTCCAGAAGGTTGTCCATGCGATCACGAACAGCTTGAGCGGCATCATTAAATTCCTCTTGCGCCCTCTGTTCAACGATCACCTGCACCTCCTCTTTTGAGTCTGCTACTTGCACATCTCCACCTGGGAAGGTGAGCTTGAATTGACCGTCACCCGTTGGTCTCACCTTGGGTATGTAGTCGAAAAGATCACCATCCTGCTCCTGCTCCATGCTAAGGTTCTCTCCGAAGATTTCGCTAACAGCTTCTTGGCCAGCCTTCTCGCGCTCTTCAGGTGTTTGGTCTCCACGCTTCTCGCGCATCATGCCGATAGCTTTACGTGGATCACTCAAGGCGACCTTGGATATCTCAGCCGCCTCCTCCTTGGAGAACCCAACCAAGCGGAGAGCTGCGGTATCACGCATAATCTCGCTCAGTTCCTCTCTAGTGAATTGATCGGCAGGATCAGCCCCCTTGATCTTCTCGGCGGCGTATTGACCACCACCACCTAGTAGGGAGATTGGCAGAACCGCGAAGAAGCGGCGAGCGTCCATCACCTTAAAGTTGTCCCAGTCTCCCTCGGGAACCTCATCGTCAAACACGCTGACAATCTCCTGCACGGTCGGCAGGACAGCTTCCTGAACAGTCTCTTGAGTGTATTCCGCTCCCGCAACAAACGTTAAGCGCCTCAGAAGCCCCCCACCAGACAGCTTCTTGATCGCGCTTGAAATGCCCGGCAGTCGCCCGACAGCGGTTCCAAGCTGAAGCCTTTCGATTGAGACCTCTATCGGAGACGATACTGAAGCTATCCAACGAGCTTTATCGCGTGAAATATCTGGGTTTTGTCTCTGTAGTTCCGAGATATGATCCTCCTGAATGGACAAAGCAGCAGCCGCTAGAGATACAGGGTGTGCCATCATCGCCATGTATGTCAAGGAACCGGAAGCATCGTAGACCCCCTGAGTGAACATATTGCTCCCCTTTACTCGCGCAACCTCCTGATCCAAGTTTCGGATATCATCAAAAATCTGAAGGCGATACTTCAGGATGTCTGCTGATTTATCATCACCAGCTTTCCGAAGATCGTCCTCTGCGCCAGCGAGTGGTTTACGCACCAAGAGCGATTCGGACATATTCCCAAATCCGCGACTGATTGAGAGACCGAGCTTATCCATTGTCCCCTCCACGTCAGACCCCTTTTCTTCCGCTAGCTTCCCAACCATGTATAGGAATTTATCGCGATCACCCCTGCGGTATACCTCCTCCAGCTTCAGGTAGTTTTTAGTAAATATCCCCTCCTTTTTGTCAAAGAATAACGTATCCAGAGGTGAATCCGGCAACAATGATCCCCCTGTTAGGTCAAGAACCTCACTACCATCACGGGTTCCCTCCTTCTCCCTGACCTCCTCGATGAGTTGACGGGCTAGAGGTATGACATCCCCGTAGTCTTTCTTCATCCTCAAAATCTGCACATCGAAAGCCTTTGCCGCAGAGGGTGATATCTCTTTCTGCTCTTGCCTCGCTCTAGCCACATCATCTAGGTTGCTCACTCCCATTTGCAGAATGAATGCGTCTGTCGCCGCGTCCGCTGCTGACTCAATATCCTGCCGCTCCTTGAGTTGCCCATTCACCCAGCCTTGAGCGCCTTGGAGGAATGACTCGTCAGATAGATCCTCCAACTCAAACAGGTTCCTTCCGATGCGAGCTTGCGATACAGCATCATGTCCACCGGCTAAGTCTTTGGTGATCAGCTTGCGTCTAAAGTTATCGCGAACAATGTTCTCATCCAGTCCCCGATCTAAGAGCTTGTGATATGACTCGATCATCCCGCGCTTCTCCATAGCGCCCTCAAAACCCTCATCTGACATCAGGTTGCCCCAACCGTCTAAGTTGTCTTGAATCTTGGACATCCTGCGATTGTGGCGTATCTCAGGGACATTAGACAGGGGTTTGACTGAGTTACTATCAGACCAAGCTTTATGCGCCTGTAGCGCCGCCGTCAGCCGCCCTCTCACTTTCTCGGAGTCCGAGGATGTTGGATAAGCATTTAGCCAATCCAGTGCAGCCTCATCAGCCTCTTGGGATGTGGTGTTCTTGTTAGCGAAGAACTCCTCCGCCCTATTCGGGTTCACCTTATACCGCCCCCCCTTCACCCCGTAACTCACTGCCGGTATCTCTGCGCTTTTAAATGTGCTCATTGTTCGTTGGTTGGTTGTTGTTCCTATTTGGCTCTAAATACACCGCTCTCGTCGATATAGGTTTCTATTGGATTACCCTCAAGATCCGTCCCTATTCTGGGGCTAAATCCACCCTTGTCATTTAGTTCGTATTCGGTCTCTATAAATCCTTTTCGGGGCAGCACACTAGGCCCATTGTAATCATCTACAGCACCAGAGTCTTCAATCTCTACCACCTCATCATACAAGCTCTGATCGCTCTCCTGATCCTGTCTATCCACCTCCTCACCCGTGAGGACTCCAGCAGCCACTTCCGCAACTTTCCTCTGGACAGCCTTCTTTTCATCTTTGGCATACTCCTCCCGTCCTGCCTGCGTCTTAAAATACTCCTTCACCTGCGCCTCAATAAACTCCCTGTTGTCGTTAATCGCATCGCGCTCCTCTCTGATGGATCGTATCTTGTCAACGCCCATCTCCCCTCCTTTGTCAATACTCTCGGTGCGACCAAGGTGTCCCGCATCCGAAATGTTCAATACTTCTCGCTCAATCTCGTGACTCAGCGACTCATCTACTGGCATCCCCTCCCCCTTTATCCAATTATCGACCTGCGTGGCTGAAGCTCGACTTAGTAGCTTCCTCGACCCTTCACGCCCCATCAGTGAGTGGATTTGCGAGGTTAGCTGGTGATGTTTTTTGGCGTATTCCTCACGATCCAATGCTCCCGGTGATTGGGAGAATAACTCATTTAGCTGATCCAGCACCTCCTTTTCCTCCTCGTAAGAGAGAGGTTGGCTATTATCCCAATTCTGAAGCGCCTTCTGCTTCATGAGATCAGAGACATGGGGAGCGCCATCAAGTGCCTCCTCAAGCTCATCTCTAGTCGTAATATCCTTGATTTCAATAGCATCGCCAATCATGCTGAGATCCTCCCGCTCAAGGGACGCTTGCTGAGATTCAGCCTGCTTGCGGAAGCGAGCCTTATCACTATCGGCGATGGGAAGATCCTGGTCGAAGAACTCAGGATTACCCGCGCGAACCTCAGACTGATACTCCTCGTTTCTCAATCGGCGCTTGATCTTGTCGATCTTGATCTCACCCATCTCATCGGTGTAATACGTCCCCGCGCCCTCGCGAACCATGGCGATAGCTTCCTCTGGTAAATTATCCGCGAGCCTAGCCTCGATGCGAGCATTGTGGATCTTGCGACCGTTGCTGATCTGCATGAGCTTGGCATCCGTCCCGATCTTCTCGATCTGAGTCGCGGAATACATCCGAACCCGGCGAGATAGATCATTGCGGAACTTTCGAGAATAGTCCTTGCCGTTGAGGATCTTATCCTCTGCCGCGCGGAAGTGATCGTTGGCAATTTGAAGGTGATCCTCTGGGTTGGCAGCTCGCGCCAGCTTTACCTGTAGCGCGCCCGCCTGCTTCTTCATCTCGATCTCAACCTCACCGAGTTGCTGGCGATCCTTCTCAGCCTGCATCTGCTCCGCGAGCTTGCCGGTCTGAGCGATAGCCCCACCGAGATTGCTGATGGCTCTAGTCGTCGCGGAGTTGTCCTGCGCCCTCTGCTGCGGGATCGCCCCGCCAGCTTGTCCTTTTCCGATTGGTTGTGCCATGTTCTTGAGTTTTTAATATTCGGAGACCACCTCGGCCTTGCCCGCGCTAGGATTACCGAATCCATAGTTGTCACCGTATGATCCAGCGATAGAGTTGAAGCCCTTGATTGCGGCAGCAGCGGTGTTGATGCCACGGGAACCCTTGGCTTGCTGTGCTTGGAAGTCGTAAGAGAATGCCTGATTCTGGTAGCCTGCTTGCGCGCGCTGAGACCTTACCGAGTCGTCCATGATGCGGAGCTCCAGGTTCCCAACCTCCTCGTCAAGGAAGTCAGCATCCCCGCCCTCAATGAGACCATTACCCTTCTCTAGCAGTTGCGCTCTACGCGCTCCCAGATACTTGCGGTTCTGCTCCTGCTTGCGGAGAGCGTTCTCACGGTCATCCAGCTCCTTGATCTTGGCAGCCTTGCGGGTCTGTTCAGCATTGAACTTCGCAGCAGCCTCCGCGTCCTTGCTCTGC